>Ga0181526_10000181_pt1 | contig 68299 bp, 54 predicted proteins | sample PEATcosm2014_Bin_35_FD_119750 | JGI IMG/M metagenome (GOLD analysis project Ga0181526, IMG submission 119750) | Peatland microbial communities from MTU Mesocosm Facility, Houghton, MI, USA - PEATcosm2014_Bin06_30_metaG | ecosystem: Environmental > Terrestrial > Soil > Wetlands > Peat | place... | reverse complement strand
GGTTTCGACGTCTCCAGCAGCGGGCGCCAGAACTGCTCGACTGGACCCGTTGGCAAAAGCGTGTATGCCACCGTGCCGACGAGCGCCAACAGAGCGGCCATTCCAAGAGCCGGCCACATTCTTGATCTCCGCTCGATGACTCGGACGCTGCTCTGGACAACGACGGGCGTCGAAGGTTCAGACCGCTGCAACAGAGCCGGTTGGCGATGGAGAGCCGTTTCGAGACCGGGTCGTTCCGATTCCGCCGGATGCGACGCGGAGGGATCTGAAAACGAGGCGTGATAGGAACCGGGGCTGATCTCAATCCGGGTGCAACAGCCGTTGCCTTCACCTACGTAGTACTGTGCGAGTCTCTTCCTGACCTCGGCCGCGCGCGCCCGGACGATGGGATCGTCATTCGTATCGTAGTCTGGGGGGCGGCCGAAGACCTCCGCACCGATTACGCGCTCTTTTAGAAGCTCGAAGTGCCCGGCAAGAGTTTGGTCGACGATGTACTTCAGGAGCTGTTGGGATTGCTTGCTGGTGCGAAAGGGCGCGCTCTTGAGAACCTCAGAAAGAGCTTCTTGAACCTGTGTTGCGACCGGCTCTTGCACGCGGGGCGCTCGTGGCTGGGAATCGATGATCTCAGTGGTCTTTCCCATCGGCCACCTCCGAGAAACAGGTACTTGCACGGTACTGTACTCCCCCACTGTACTCCCGAAGATCCGCCCTGACAATGGTCGTAATTGGTTGAAACGCTCTGGAACGGTACCGTACAGCACCTTGCCATGTTTGGAGCTGTAAGCGTTTTCTTGTGCCTGCAGTTGAGAACTGACTCCTCGTGTTCGAGGAGTGAATCACCCGGCTTGTAAACCTGGCTCGAAGGTTTGGGATCTCCCCTCAAAAAAGCGGACCTGGGAACCTTGAAAAGCGAATTTGACAGAAAAGATCTTTTTGGAGGCAGCATGACCAGATTACGTCTCGTAGCTTTTGCCGTCCTGGTTGCCATCTTGGCGCTTGGACTATCATTCTCTCCCTTGCTCCGGGCACAGTCGTTGAGTTCCAGCGCGGCGTTGTCCGGGACGGTTTCCGATCCGGCCGGGGCCAGGGTGGCCAAAGCGACTGTAAAGCTCACCGATTCCGAAAAAGGAATCAACCGCACCACCACAGCCGGGGCGGAAGGCGAATTCTCTTTTGCCTTGCTGCCTCCCGGCAATTACACGATTGAAGCAAGCGCTCAAGGCTTCAAAACCTCCAGGCAATCAGGAATTGTCCTCAATGTGGGCGATTCCGTCGTCGAGAACATCAGTTTGAACATCGGCGCATCAGAACAGGTGACGGTGACCGAATCTGGGCCTCTGCTGCAAACCGAGGACGCCAACGTCAGCACCGAGATCGCCTCAAAGCAAGTCGAGGAATTACCTCTCAACGTCAGGAATGTGATCGGTCTTGTGATGTTGAATTCCTCGGTGAACAACCAGGTCCAGCAGCAGAATCTGACTGCGGGCGGCGCCGACGATATGGCCGACCAGGATATGTCGTTCCTGAGCTTTGGCGGTGGCTTGATGGGAACCACGGCCTGGCTTCTGGATGGCGGCTGGAATGTGGCCCCCGGCTGGGGCGGGACTGTCTACGTGCCCGCGGTCGACGACGTTCAGGAATTCAAGGTCACCAACAACTCGTTCTCGGCTGAATACGGATGGAGCACGGGTAATGTGATCAACATGGTCACCAAATCCGGCACCAGCGAGTTCCATTTTGTGGCGGACGAATTCCTTCGCAATCCAAAGTTGGACGCCAACACCTACTTCAATAAACTGAACGGCAAACCCTGGGCTGGCGACCATCGCAATCAATTTGGAGTCGCCGGCGGCGGCCCGCTGTATATTCCAGGCGTTTACAAACAACGCAACAAGACCTTCTTTTTCGCCAATTATGAGGGCTTGCGACTTAACAATGCATCCTCCTTGCCCGGCAATATGCCCACCACCGCCCAGGAGGGGGGCGACTTTTCAACAGCTCTTGGCAGCGCCCCGATTACGGGTGAAAACGATTGCTTGGGCCGCCCGATCTATCCCGGCGAGATCTTCAATCCCTACACCACAAGGCAACCGGGTGGCGCGTGCGGGACAGCATGGGTTCGCGACCCCTATCCAGGAAACAAAATTGGCCCCACGACCGGAGTAAATTCGACCGGGACGAACTTTATTGACCCGCTGGCGCATACTTTTGCCACGGGCAACTACTGGCCGGCGCCGACTACTCCAGGCCAGGCACTCAACTATTATGCCTCGGCCTCAGCACCATCGAGATCCGACGAGTACGGGATTCGCATCGACCACAACTTCACCGACAACACCCGGATGTACGGGCGCTGGATGAATAAGCACGAGTCTAAAAACGGTGAGCCCGCCTTTTACGGAGCCAGCGATATCGCTGGACCGGGCGACACTAACCCCGACAACCGGTACAGTGTCGCTACGGGCGCCTCGCACGTCTTCTCACCCTCGTTCGTAATAAATGCCAACGTAGAATACAGTCGATGGGTCGAGGGGAACGTCGTGCAGAGCGATGGGTTCAAGGATTCAACGCTCGGCTTGGCCGGCATCCTCGACTCGTATAGTTATGAATTTCCTGAGGTTAGTTTTGCTACCGGCAATTATCAACCGTTGGGACCAACCCAGGGCTACGGCGTAATGAGCAACGCCAACGATGTAGGCACCGCTAGCCTGGACCTCAACAAGACGTTCGGAAACCAATCGCTCTCGTTCGGGTATATGGGCGTTCTGACCCAACTCTTTGGCGGCAGAATCGCTCCCGTGACATTCAACTTTTCCAACGACAAGACGTCAGCGATCGACGCAGCAGGTAACTTGGTTTCCGGTACTGGAGATGCCTTCGCTTCCTTCATGGCGGGCGCAGGCGCCAGCGGCTCCGCCGGGTTCAACGCACTGCCGGCGACTTCGTACTATCTACATGGAGTGTACCTTCAGGACGATTGGAAGGCGACCCGGAAGTTGACGTTGAACCTGGGTTTCCGCTATGAAATCCAGACCCCGTTCACGGAACGGCACAACTGGCAGGCGGCTTTCGATTTCAACGCCCTCAATCCAATCAGCGCGTCCGGGACGCCGGCCTACGGAGCAATCGTCTACAACACTCCAGGCCACCGCAATCTCTATCAGTACAATTGGACCGACGTGGCTCCGAGAGTTGGGTTCGCGTATGCCGCCATGCCCAAGCTGGTTGTCCGCGGCGGCTTTGGCCTGTATTACGCGAGAAACTTCCTCCCGTATGGCGGAATACCGGCCCCAGGCTTTTCTTCAGCGACGACGTGGACTGCTACGGCCCCCAACGGGGTACAGGTCCAGACGCCGCTCGCGAATGCCTTCGCGACAGACAGTGAAATTCTGCCGATTACCGGGAATGCGCTGCAAGGCATGACAAATGTCGGCCAGGCTGGCGGCGGAGTCAACGCACTCCGTCCCGATCCCCGCATCAAGCAGTATTCGTTGGGACTGCAATACGCCATCACTCCCAACGACATGGTGGATGTCAACTACGTGGGTAACCTCGGGACACGCATCCTCCTCGGGGGCATGAACTACGGCCAACTGAATCCGAGTCACCTCGATCTGGGCGAAACGGCGCTGGCCGCGGAGGTGGCCAATCCGTTTTCCAGCACCTTGAGCAGACTTGGACTTCCGGCCATGGCCTGCCAAAACTCCGATGGGACGCTTGCAGCGGGGCAAATGCTGGAACCCTATCCGGAATTCTGCGGAGGCGCTGTCGCCCAGCAGGAGCCGGTAGGCATCTCCAGATATGACTCGTTGCAGATGGCATATAACCATCGCATCTCGCAGGGCCTGATCTTCATGGCCTCCTACACCTATTCAAAGTTCTTCAGCGATGCCGGCGACGCGCTGGGCTGGTCCAGTATCAACAGCGGCGGCGCCGCGATCCGCAACTACTATGACTTGAAAGCGGATCGAACGGTCGACTCGACGGATATCCCGCAGTCTCTGGTTCTGAACTATGTCTACGAGTTGCCGTTTGGAAAGGGTAAGAAATTTGGCGGCAACATGAACGCAGTTGAGGATGCGGTCGCGGGCGGTTGGCAGATCTCAGGAATTACCCACGTGCAGAAGGGCTTCCCGCTGTCGATCGGCAATGGCGGACAGAATCAGAAAAGTGTTTGGGGCGGAAATCAACACGCATCCTTTACTGGGACGAGTTTTTCGCCCGGCTCCTCATGCACCGCGAAATATTGTATCTTCAACCCGGCGGCCTTTGAGCAGTCGCCTGGATTACCGGCTGTGTCGCCGACCGCTGCGCAGATAGCAGCGACATTTGGCAATGTCCCTCGCTACCTTTCCAATCTCCGGGCTCCTGGATATGTCGACGAGGATCTGGGGATTCAAAAGTGGTTCAACCTGACGGAGAAGTTCCGCCTGCAGTTCACCGCTCAGTTGTTCAACGCGTTCAACCACGCCAACTTCCTTTCACCCGATACCAATATCGGGGATAAGGTAATGGGCCAGAGTACAGGCACCATGGGAGCGAGGCAAGTGCAGTTGTCGCTTAAGCTCACTCGATAGAGAGAATATGCTCAGAACTGTACTGGCTCTCTGTCTGGCGATCGCGCTCACGAGATCAAACGTGGACGCGATCGCCAGTGCCGAAGAACCGGCGCAAGACCTTCAATCCCTCCTGGCTGAGGCACGCGATGCTCAGTCCAGAAGGGACTTCAATACCGCTGCGGAATCCTATCGCAAGGCCACTGAACTCGAGCCTTCCGTTCCGGAACTTTGGGCCAATCTCGGTCTGATGTATCACGAGTCCGGGAAAACGGCCGAGGCAATCCGAAGCTTCAAAGAGGCGATCAGGCTCGATCCGTCTCTGTTTGTCCCTCAACTGTTTTTGGGCATCGAGCTTCTTGGATCCAAGGACCCCGAGGATGCCATTCCCTTTCTTGAAAAGGCCGAAAGACTGAGTCCCAGCGACTTGCAGGCCGCGCTCAACCTAGGAAAGGCGTACACCTTGTCAAACCATGCCGATCATGCCGCCGATGCTTACTCTAGGGCGACACAATTGACGCCGAATGACGGGAATGCCTGGCTAAGTCTCGGGACTGCATATCTACAACAGGTGGAGGACGATGCGCGCCTCATGATCTCCGAGTACAGCCAATCGTCCTATTTCGATCTGCGGGCGGGAGAGTCATTTGCAGAAGAGGGCAAGCTGGGGCAAGCCGAAAATTCCTACAAGGCTGCGATAGCCTCCTTCTCGCCTGCGCCTTGCACACACGCGGAATTCGCAATCACGCTCCTCCGGGAGAAGAAGACGGCCGAAGCGCGCGAGCAATTCGAGCTGGAGACAAGGGCCGGTTCTCATTGCGGCCTTGCGCCACTGGGAATTGCAGTTGCCAAACTCGCGGAGGGAGATCCGGAGGTTGCGCTCGAAGGGCTGACTTCGCTTATTGCGGCCGATCCCGATTTCGTTCGGCTGAACCTGCCGCTTTTTCGCGAGGCTGTCTCCGCTGAGCAAGCGAATCAATTGATCGAACTGGATCGAGCGCGGCAAAATGCTGGAGCGTCAATCGCGGAGATTGGCCCCCTCGTCGAGCAGGCTTTACTTTCAGATGGCGCGCCAGTCACGCTGAGCTCCGGCGAAGAGGGCAAACCTTCCGGGGCGGGAGCGACGCCTGCGATGGCCCGGCATTTTTTTACGGAGGGTCAATATGCGAAGTGCAACCAGGCTTTGAAGCCGGCGCTGCCAGACCTCGGAAGCGATCAACTTCAAATGCTCGCTTCGTGTTCCTTTTTTTCGGGCGATTTCAGAACTACTTCGGCTGCGGCCCAGCGACTCAAATCAACTTCAACAACTCGGGCAAGCGGTTTGTATTGGGAGAGCAAGGCAGATCAGAAGCTGGCGATTGCGGCCCTTTCTCGCGCCGGCGAAATCGACGCCGACTCTCCGCGCATGCATGTTTTGCTGGGGGATGTCTTCAGGCAAAAGCGCAGGTGGTACGACGCGGAAGTTGAGTACAGGAAGGCAGTCGCTCTCGATCCAAAGAGCCACAGCGCGCGGCTGAGCCTGTCAATCACGCTTTTTTCCGAATTGAAGAACGACGAAGCGTTCGAGATCGACCGCAGCTTGCTGGCCGAAGATCCCGGCGACCCCGAGGCCAATCTCCTGGCTGGCGAGATCCTTGTCCAGCGAAACCTCTATGCGGAGGCTGAACCGTATCTGTCAAAGTGCCAGAGTCTCAAGCCGGAGTTCGTGCCTCGCCTGCACGCTCTGCTGGGGCGGGTGTATGCGTCGACAGACCGGATTCCAGCCGCGATTACGGAATACAAGGCCGGGTTGGCGTCCGATGAAGATGGAAGCGTTCACTTCCAGCTGGGCCGCCTCTATCAGAAGTCCGGCGACAAGAACGCGGCCGAAGAGGCTTTCAAAGACTCACAACGCATTCGGCGCCAATGGGACGACCGCGCGCGCATTGCGCTTGAACAGAATCCCACGGACACCAGCCATGAATAGCATTTCAATCCGGGGTCGATTCAATCTCCCGATCGGCTTGCCAACGAGCGTGCGCGACTATCGACGGTGCGCCGCACCGGCCTCGCTGGCAAGTTCGGAGCCAACTCATTCTTAACGCCCTTAAATCAGGAGCCTTTTTCAATGTTCATTTCTTCTTCACGAATTTCTCTTGCTCTCTCGATGATTACCCTCGCGGCCGGGTTGGCTGCATTGGCACCTCAAGCTCATGCCGAGGCAATCGAACGAACGAAAAATGGCGTCATCGTTCATGCATCAAAAGGAGTGGTCCAGGTTGAAGTCTGCTCGGATCGCGTTGTGCATGTTCTCGCGAGTGTGGCGGGGGCTCCGGTGAAGTCCGTTGTACCGGCCGTGATCGGGCCATGCGCGGACTCGGCATTTACCTCTTCATCCGACGGCGCCGGATTCCACATTTTGACGGGCAAGGTCAAGATCGACATCGATCGAGAGACCGGATCTGTCCACTTTCTGACCTCCGATGGAGGCAAGATACTCGGCGAGCAGCCACGGCAATGGCAGCCCGTTGCGCTGACCGACGTCGATGGATCGGAGAATGGAATCGAGCAGCAATTCCAACTGTCCCCTGGCGAGGCACTCTACGGATTGGGACAACATCAAGAGGGCTTCCTCAACTTACGGGATATTCCTCTCAGGCTTCTACAGGCAAACACGAATATCGTGATTCCGTTTCTGGTTTCGACCAAGGGATACGGCCTGCTTTGGAACAACGCGGCGCTGACGGATTTCAATCCGCCAACAGAGGCGATCAAGCTGGACGATTCCGGCATGGGAACCTTCCAATCCGGACCCGAGGGTGAATACGGGTTTTTGCTGAACGGAAACTTCCGCGACAAGCTTCGACTTTCGGTTAATGGTGAGCAGATCATCGACATCAAGAACATGTGGGTCGCCGGGTCGGCCAGCGCCAAGATTCACTTGGCGGCTAATGCAACCTATAAGGTAATGGCCGAAACGGGAGGCAATACGAGTCTCCTCGTGCGGCCCCCTTCAGACACGATGGCCTTTCGTTCAGAAACGGGTGATGCTGTCGACTATTACTTCATCTATGGACCGGAGCCGAGCCAGGTCGTAGCGCAGTACCGTGAGTTGACCGGGGCCGCTCCTTTGCTACCGCGCTGGGCTTACGGATTCTGGCAGTGCAGGGAGCGCTACGCGAGCCAGCAGCAGATACTCGATACGGCCGCCGAATTCCGTAAGCGGAAGATTCCGGTCGACGTGATTGTCCAAGATTGGCGGTACTGGGAAAAGTATGGCTGGAATGCGATGCGGTTTGATGAAAGCGCGTATCCCGATCCCGCGACAATGATGTCATCGTTGCATCGACAGAATCTTCACATGGTCATCTCCGTCTGGGCGAAGTTCGGAACGGAGACAGACGTGAATCGCAGAATGGGAGACGCTCACCTCCTCCTTACCCACGCAGCGAGCGCAGGTGAGCCCGGCGAGACGAAAGAACGTGAGAGCTGGGCTGATCTATTCAATCCCGAGGCGCAAAAAGCCTACTGGTCCGAGATGAACCGCACTCTGTTTTCTTCGGGGCTGGATGGATGGTGGCTCGACGCTTCGGAGCCTGAAGGCGATCCACTCAAAAACGACCAGACATTCCTGGGGCCGGGAAAGACCGTACGCAACGCATTTCCGCTCTTTGAAACCTCGGCAGTGTACGACGGGCAAAAGGCCACGGACCCGAACAAGCGTGTCGTGATTTTGTCGCGCTCCGCGTTTACCGGCCAGCAGCGCAACGGCTCCATCTCCTGGTCGGGCGACGTCTCGGGCAATTGGGAGACGCTGCGCCGGCAGATCCCGGCTGGCCTCAGCTTCGGTGTCTCCGGCTTTCCTTACTGGACGACGGACATCGGCGGCTTCTTCCGCCCCAAGGATCAGTACACGTCGGCGGACTACCACGAACTGCTCATCCGATGGTTTGAATTCGGAACGTTTTGCCCGATCTTTCGCATTCACGGTTACCAATCCGAGACCGAGATGTGGAAGTACGGTCCCGAGGTGGAGAAGATCCTGAGGCAATACGATGAGCTGCGATATCGTCTTCTTCCCTACATCTACTCCGCGGCCTGGGGCGTTACCAACCGCGGCGAAACCATGATGCAAGCTCTGCCATTTGCCTACCCGAACGATCCGGCAAACCGCGAGATCGGCGATCAGTTCCTCTTTGGCGATTCGCTTCTGGTCAACCCAGTTGTGGAACGGGGCGCAACGAGCAGAAGAGTCGCCCTGCCGAAGGGCAGCGACTGGATTGATTTCTGGACGGGGCAGACACACCATGGCGGAGAAGCGATCGTCGCGGACGCTCCGTTGGACCGGATTCCGATCTTTGTGAAAGCAGGCAGCATCGTGCCCCTGGGGCCGGTCGTGCAATCCGCATCAGATTCGGAAGAGCCGTTGGAGATTCGCATCTACGGCGTCAAAGATGCCGATTATGAGTTATACGACGATGGCGGGGATGGTTACGCATACGAGCATGGCGCAAGGGCAACGATTCACATTCACTGGGATGCAGGGCGAAATGCGCTGTCGATCGGGGATCGATCGGGATCATTTCCGGGAATGCAATTGAAGCGGACCTTCAGGATTGTTCTGGTCAAGCCGGGGCGCGGCTTGGGAGCCGAATCGGAGCTACGCGCAGATCGCTTGGTAACGTACCAGGGGCAGCAAATGAGGATTGAACTAGGCAAGAAAAGCTGACCGATCTCGCTCCTTGCACAATTGCGGCTTGAACGATCCTACGCCGGGGCTCTCTCAAGAGAGCCCCTCCAATCCCTTGGAACTGTGGGCCGCGCGGCGGGAGTAGAATTGATTGTTTTGGGAACAGAGCCCTCACGCGGTCTGTCCTGACTCGGATTGAATTGAATAGGAGTGAGATGCGAATGATCGTTTTTCGATCGGTACTGGCGGCAATCACTTTGCCGTGTGCGGGCAGCTTGTGGTCCCAGAACTCTGATCATCATGAGTACCTGAACGCTTCTTTGTCCGCGAAACAGCTCGTCGGCGGTTCACTATGAAGATGAGTCGCAGGTCAGTTCTCACTGGCGGGATTTCAATGCTCGCCTTGTCTCGTTTGGCACGCGCGTTTGAAAACTCGCCATTTTTTCAGGGAGAGGTTCCGCAGGGTCCGTTCCTGCCATTTTGGGAGTCTCTAAAAGCCTATCGTTGCCCGGATTGGTTTCGTGACGCGAAGTTCGGAATCTGGGCGCATTGGAGCCCGCAGTGCGTCCCCGAACAAGGCGACTGGTATGCGCGGAATATGTACATCCAGGGTTCGCCTCAATATGAGTTTCATGTCAAGCAATATGGGCACCCGTCGCAGTTCGGATACAAAGACATCTGCCATCTTTGGAGGGCGGAGCGATGGGACCCCGATGCGCTCGTCAAGCTCTACAAGCGGGCCGGCGCTGAGTATCTCGTCTCCCTGGCTACTCATCATGACAACTTCGATTGCTGGAACTCGAAACATCAGCCCTGGAATGCGGTGAATGTCGGCCCGAAGCGCGACATCGTAGGGACCTGGGCAAAGGTGGCGCGCGCAAATGGATTGCGCTTCGGAGTTAGCTACCATGGAACCCCGCATCGCACCTGGGATGAGTTTCTCCCGGTCCGCTACAAGAGCGACAAAACAGGCCCGCTTGCCGGAGTCGCCTACGACGGGATGCAGACGATCGCTGATGGAAAAGGAAAGTGGTGGGAGGGGATGGACCCGCAGTTGCTCAACGGCAGGCCCCACCTGAAGAACACGCCATGTCCGGAGTTCGTTCAGCAGTTCATGCTGCGCGTGCAGGATGTGATCGACAACTACAACCCGGATATCCTCAATTTCGACGATGGAGCAAGATTCGGCTTTGACGATGGCGGTGAAGGTGCTCCCGATCTGAAGGTCTGGTTGGGCATCCCAGACTTGGCGCCCCAGATCATGGCTTACTACTACAACAAGAACATTCTGACTCACTCCGGCCGTCTGGAAGGCGTAGTGGATCTGAAAGAGGTCGACGAACCGATCTGGGGCACGCTGACCCGCGACTTCGAGATGAACCTGGCAGACAGCTTGCAAGAGAAGCCGTGGCAGACGGAGGCATGCATCGGGCAGTGGCACTATTTCCGCGCGCTCTTCGAGAATCATACTTACCAGAAGGCCTCGCTGATGATTCCACTGTTCGTCGATATCGTCAGCAAAAATGGTAATCTGCTTCTCAGCATTCCCTTGCCCGGCCACGGAGAGCCCGACAGCGACGAACTCTCTTTTCTGGATGAGTTCGCCCAATGGCAGCAGGTGAACAGCGAAGCGATCAAAGGCTCTCGTCCCTGGAAGGTCTACGGAGAGGGGCCGTCGACAGAGTCCAGGGGCGTTGCGGCCTATCTGTTTTCCAAACGCCAATTCGATTCCCAGGACATCCGCTTCACCACCAAAGGCGATGTTCTGTTCGCGATCGTCCTCGGGTGGCCGATGGACGGCCAGGTGCTTATCAAGTCACTCGCGAGCGCCGCGCCGCACTACGAGCGCCCGATTGGCAAAGTCGAATTGCTGGGGGCGAAGGGCGAAGTCAGGTGGACTAGAGGGCCAGATGGACTCAGTATTCGGACTCCACTAGATCCACCCTGCCATCACGCCTATTGTTTCAAGATATTGCCGGCATGACTGCCGTCGTAAAACGGCTCAAAAAGGAAGCAAACCAAGAATCTCGCAGGCGGTGATGATGAATCGCAGAATGTTCCTTTGTTCTACCGGGATCGCGGCTTTGGGGTCGATGCTGCCGGATTTGGCCTTGGCTGCCGGCCAGCCTAATGATGGTTCCAAGCCAGAGGCTTTCGAGTGGAACACGCCGGAATTGACTTTTGCCTTTGAAGTCTCCGGGCAGAGGTTACGACAAAGATTCCTCATGCCCAGCAGGACGCCACAAGCGAAGATTCCTCTAGTGGTTTCCTCAGGCGTCGAAACTTCAATTCAATGCAGCGGAGAGAACTCGCTTGATCAGGGCATGAAGCTGGGCGCTGGAATGCCAGGAGCGCGGCTTCTTTTCCAGGGAAAGCGCGAGGAGTCGACCGCCAAGGGACGGCGTCTGATCTTGAGCCACACAGATCCCGTGCTGGGCCTCAATGTCGATTCCTTCTATGAAGCCTTCGATGGAGTTCCGGTCGTCCGGCGATGGACGCGAGTCACGAACGCCGGGAGCGTGCCAGTCGGAATCGAAGCTCTCAGTTCGGCGATGCTGCACGGCCTGGCTGACGCACAGAACTACGAGCGCGAGTTGGTCATTTACCTGGCCTACAACAGTTGGATGGCAGAGGCTCAATGGCATGCCCTGCGCCCATCCGAGCTGGGCTTTGTCGAGAACGACCGGACCAGTTGGTCGGAGGCGTCGGCGGGCAGCGTCGGAAGCTGGTCCACGGAAAAGTATCTGCCCATGGCCATGGTAGAAAACAAGCGCCTGGGCGTAACCTGGTTCTGGCAGATCGAGCACAACGGCTCCTGGTATTGGGAGATCTCAAATTATTCATTTCGAAGCAACAATGCGGATAACGTTTATGCGTACCTGGGCGGGCCCGACGATCTCCACTCCGCCGCATGGAAGAATCTGAAGCCTGGCGAGAGTTACCAGACAGTCCCTGTTGCTGTTGGATGCGTACAAGGCGGATTCGGCTACGCGGTGGAGGCCCTGACGCGCTATCGCCGCGTGGCGTGCGAGAGGCCGCACAAAGACAATGCGCGCTGCCCGGTCATCTTCAACGATTACATGAACTGCTTGTGGGGCGATCCGACAGAAGACAAGGAACTGCCGCTGATCGCCGCCGCAGCAAAGGCGGGCTGCGAGTATTTCGTCATCGATGCCGGCTGGTATGCGGAGTTGAATGAAGATTGGAGCCAGATCGGCGAATGGCGGGCCTCCACCTCGCGCTGGCCGCATGGGCTGAAGTCCTTGCTGGATCGGGTCAGGGCGGCCGGGATGATTCCTGGATTGTGGCTTGAGCCAGAAATTGCGGGGCCGACGTCGTTGCTTGCGCGGAAACCCGACAACTGGTTCCTGGTCCGACACGGCAAACGAGTGCTCAAGAACTCCCGTTTCCTGCTCGACTTTCGCAACCCTGAAGTGCGGGCGTATCTCAACGACGTGATAGCACGGCTTGTCAACGATTACGGCGTTGGATATATCAAGATGGACTACAACGTCGATTCGCTGCAAGGAACCGAACTCAATGCGGACAGCTTCGGGCAAGGTCTTCTCGAGCATAATCGCGCGCACTTGGAATGGCTCGATGGCCTTCTGACGCGCTATCCCGACCTGGTCATTGAAAACTGCGGCAGCGGGGGCGGGCGCATGGATTACGCGATGCTCAGCCGTCTCCAGATTCAGTCCATGACCGACCAGGAAAACTACCTGAAACTCCCCGGAATTCTAGTCGGCGCATCTGCGGCGGTCTTGCCGGAACAACTCGCGATCTGGTCGTATCCGCTGGTAAAGGCGGATGCCGATGAGGCCAGCTTCAACCTGGTTACCGCCATGATGTGCCGCATTCACCAGAGTGGCCGTCCCGACGTGGCCTCTGCCGATGCGCCTCTCCAGATAACCAACGGCATCAAGGTCTACAAAGACACAATACGCGAGCACATTCCTCAAGCCGTTCCTTTCTATCCCTTGGGTATGCCGGATGTGACGAATCATACTGCCCCGGTGGCGCTCGGAATGCGCGCGCCAGGCTGGACCGCGTTGTCCGTGTGGCGTTTGGAAGGAGCTGACACCGTCGAAATTCCCATCGACGCGGCGAAGGCCGCGATTCTTTACCCGGTTGACCTCGGCATCGAACTGCGCCCGGCGAAAGGTAAACTGCTCGTTCGGTTTCCGAGGACGAAGATGGCCTGCATCCTTCGCTTGTAATTCTCAGTAAAATCCAATGCAGAGATACTGCGAAGCGGCCACCATCGCGAGTCAAACACCCATCTTGATCGGGCTAGTCAAGCCACTTTTCTTTGTCGTGCTCGATAACCCTGCTGGATGGTTTGTTTTCCTTGCACGGAGGCAGCCGGAGATACGCATCGGCACATGTGACTTCGGGATGCCATCGGTCTTGAGAATTCTTTAGAATCCCTTGTTGAATCATTCCATTTTGGATTACCATGCTAACACAGGATCAGGACAAACCGAGTTGCCTTCGATGGTGTGCGGTCTTCGATCCGGGTTCAGATTTCGTTGCTTGAAGGCAGCCATTTGATTTCAGCAGCCCTGAGCAGAGTTGTGTTGCCTGCCGGTTCTTTTCGATCCTATGCAACCGACCGCGGTTGAGTCGGTTGCCGGATGTCGACGACTATCCGTGCCGCTTTGAGATTTGCGGCGGGAAGGCAGAACTGAACTGACCGGGCGGGTGTTGGCGGCGATCGGAGTTTCGCGGCATCTTGCCGGCGCTCCGGCCGTCCTCGACCTTCCCCGGCGGGAGGCGCAACGATGCTTCGCAAGACTCCTTTTCTCTTTTCCTCTAAAGTAAAGACCGTTCGCGATCGTTTTTCCTCGTGCGGCGACGGGAGCGCGACAGCCTTGTTGATGCGTGCGCTGCCGGCAGCCCTCGCTATCTGCCTAGCGTTCACAAGCGCTGCAAGACTGAATGCCCAGAACCCGGCAACCTCCGTGGCCGTCGATGCGAATGCGAATCAGCATCCCATCAACCCCAACATTTACGGGGTCTGCTTTGGCACGCAGTCCGATGTTGCCGCCCTGAACGCTCCTCTCAACCGCTTTGGTGGGAACAATACCAGCGATTACAACTGGCAGCAGGACGCGATCAATCTCGACTTCGACTGGTACTTTGAGAGCTATCTTGAGAATGGCCCTCCTGTCGTGCCCGGTAAGTTCTACGACGATTCGATCCAGGATACTTACAATGCCAACGTGGGATCGGAACCGATGATCACGATTCCCATGCTTCCATACATAGCCAAGGTAGACCCTGACGCAACCCCCGGCGCCGCATCCCTTTGGTCTTTCTCGATTGCCAAATATGGCGCGCAGGTAGCCTGCGGCAACCTCGCCGCGCACGATCCTTACCAGGCCGATGCGGGCAGTGGGTGCCTTTCATCGGGAGGCGATGTGGTCAACGATCCAACCGATGCCTACGTATCCAACAGCGTCTCGATTGAAATGGCATTGGTGCAGCACCTGGTGAGCAAATGGGGAGACGCGACAAATACCACCGGGATCAAGTACTACATATTGGATAACGAGCCCTCGCTCTGGGGCTCGACCCATCGCGACGTCCATCCCAACCCAGAGACGTATGACGAAGAGTACAACAACATCGTCGCTTACGCGGCCGCCATCCGCGCCGTCGACCCCAATGCCAAAATTGTTGGGCCCGAGGAGTGGAGCTGGTGGGCAATGTACTTGAGCGGAAAGGACCAGGCCAACGGCACCGGGTCTGGCTCCGATTACGCGACCCATAACAACACTTACTATTATCCATACCTGCTTCAGAGACTCTATGCCTATCAGCAGAGCACAGGGACAAAGCTGATCGACGTGCTGAGCGTTCATTGCTATAGCGATGCCGGGTCGAACTTCAACGTAGCCACCCGCGAGCTTTGGGATCCTAACTATCACGATCCCAACTGGTATGCCGATGGCGGCCTCAACGGCGGGGTCCTGGAGTGGATTCCCCTCATGAAACAATGGGTCAATCAGTACTATCCAGGGCTCGAAATCGGCTGCACCGAGTACAACTGGGGCAACGAGACGACCCTGGTCGGCGCAACCACACAGGCAGACGTGGAGGGACTCTACGGGGTTTATGGTTTCGACCTGGCAACCCGCTGGACGGTCCCTGCCAACCCAGGCCCCACCTATCTAGCCATGCAGATCTACCGCAACTATGACGGAAATCGGTCCGCTTTTGGAGACACAAGCGTAACGGCCACGGTAGCCAATCCGGATAACCTGTCAGCGTTTGCAGCGCTGCGCACAACTGACAACGCGCTGACTGTGATGGTGATCAACAAGCAGACGGGCAGCACGCCGGTGACGGTGAGTCTGGCCAACTTCAGTTCAACGGGCACAGCGCAGGCTTATCAGGTCTCGTCCGCGACCCAAACGTCGATCTCCAGCCTGGGCAGTCTCACGGTGGTCAATAACTCCATTAGCACCACCGTTCCGTCCCAAAGCATCACGCTTTTCGTGGTTCCTTCGGGTAGCGTGCTCTCCGCGCCGACGACGCCGACAGGCCTGGCGGCGAACGTTGGCAACGGCACTGTAACACTGACATGGAATGCGGGAGGCGGGGCGACGAGTTATACCGTCTCGCGCGGCTCGGCGAGCGCTGGCCCCTTTACTCCGATCGGAACCGTCACCAGCCCAGCGCCAACGACGCTGACCGACAGCGGACTTACAAACGGTAACACCTATTACTATGTGGTCTCAGGAACGAACGGCAAGGGTACAAGCCCGAACTCCGCTCCGGTGGCGGCTACTCCGATGGTCCCGCCCGCGTTTACCTCGTCGGCAACCTCCTCGCCCAATCCCGTCACACAGAACTCCAGCACAGCCATTACGGCCACTGTTCAATGCACATCGAACTCGCTGAGCAATGGTACGGTGGAGATCATCGCTTTAGATCCCAGCGGCAATGTGGCGCTCAGCAAGAGCTTCTCCGCCCAGAGCTACACCACAAACCAGAGTCAGACCTACACGGCATCGTTCACGCCCACCGTGGCTGGAACCTATACATTGGAGGTCGGGGTTTTCAGCGCGTCGGGCCAGCAATGGAGCCTGAACACCTCTGCCGGCACAATCACCGTCAACTCGGCGCTCTCGTTCAGCGATACGACTACGGCGAATCCAACTTCGATCACGGTTACAGGCTCATCGGCGATCACTGTCAAGGTCAAAGACACAGGAACGATCGGCCTCACGAACGGCATCGTTCAGATGCTGATTATCGACCCGTCGAACAATCAAATCGTGCAACAGAACTGGACCGGGCAGAATTTTACAGCCGGCGGGACTCTGACACTGACTTACACCTTCAATCCGGCAAGCCTTTCGCCGCCTGCAACGACAAACGGCGCTTATATTGCCAGGATTGGTGTTTTCGACTCTTCCTGGAGCACCGATTACTACTGGAATAACAGCGCCGCGACCATCACCCTGACTGGAGGATCCGGACCGCCGGCGTTTACCTCTTCGGGAACGGCCAAGCCTGCATCGATCACCGCCAGCGGAAGCTCAACCGTAACCTTCAGCGTTCAAGACACGGGAGGCGCCTTCACGAACGCCAACGTCGAAATCGAGGTGTTCAACTCGTCGAATGCGTCGGTCGGATACCAGGTCTATAGCGGGCAAAACTTCACAGCAAATGGAACTCTCTCGTACACGTTTACCTGGACTCCGTCCGGGCAGTCGCCCGCGGTTACGGCAACCGGTGATTACGCCGTGGAGGTTGGCGTCTTCGACAGCGGCTGGACCAAAGACTACTACTGGAACAGCAACCTCGCGACAATTACGATAACGGCGGGAACCGCGCCAGCAGCGCCCGCTGGCCTGTCAGCGACGGCTGGCAATGCATCTGTAGCGCTAAGTTGGACTGCTTCAAGCGGGGCGACGAGTTACAACGTCTATCGCGGAACGACGGCGGGGGGCGAGAGCACGACGGCGATTGCTACCGGAATAACTGCGGTCTCGTATACGGATTCAACTGTGGCCAACGGAACGAAGTATTACTACAAGGTTGCCGCGGTCAACGGCGGTGGCACAAGCGGACTCTCAAACGAGGCATCGGCCACACCGGAACCACCCGCTCCGCCCGCGCCCATTGGTCTCTCGGCGACTGCGGGCAATTCATCGGTCACTTTGGGTTGGAGTGCCTCAAGCGGGGCGACGAGTTACAACGTCTATCGCGGAACGACGACGGGGGGCGAGAGCACGACGGCGATTGCTACCGGAATAACTGCGGTCTCGTACACGGATTCAACTGCGGTGAACGGAACGACGTATTACTACAAGGTCACGGCGGTCAACGGCGGTGGCGCCAGTGGACTCTCAAACGAAGCCTCAGCCACGCCCGAGCCAGCGATATCAACGCCTGCAACTCCGATCGTTACGGTAACTCCCGGTTCGGCCAACTTGGATTCCGGTTCCTCCATTAACGTTAAAGTTGCAGTTACCGGATCGGGAGCCACGCCTACAGGAACAGTGACTCTGTCGGGTGGAGGTTACACCACAACGGCGCAAACGCTCACCAATGGAAGTTATACCTTCATGGTTCCTCCCAACAGCCTGAGCGCCGGGAGTGACACTCTGACTGTTACATACAGCGGAGACTCAAATTACACCTCGGGCAGCGGCAACTCTTCCATTAGCGTGGCTGCGTCTGTGTTTTCTTTGGCTGCGTCAGCGCCATCAACAGTTGCCGCAGGTTCGCCCGCGAGTTCAACTGTGACAGTCAGCACGACGACAGCCTATTCGGGATCTGTTTCTCTCACTTGCGTTTTGACCTCTTCTCCGAGCGGAGCCAGCAATCTACCGGCCTGCTCCGGTGGTAGTTCGACGATCACTTTGAACGCTGTCACAACCACGGGGACGGCAACCGTCGCTATAACTTCGACCTCGGCTGGAATTGCAATGGAGCAACCGAGCGCTCACGGTAAGGGGCGCGGATTGGCAGCGGGCGGCGCGCTCTTGGCATTTTTGATCCTTTTGAGAGTTCCAGCGCGACGGAGCAGTTGGCGGTTGATACTGGGCGTACTGGTGCTGATTGTGGCCATGGGAAGCCTGAACTCATGCGGCGGCAACATCTCGTATCCCAGTCCGGTCGGCCAAAAGACAACAGCCGGCAGTTACACCTTTACCGTGTCCGGAATCGGAAATCCGCCTGTTAGCCCGGTGCCCACCACAACGTTTGTTTTGACCATTCAGTAAGACGCACTTCCTGGTTTCAATCGCAAGCGGGTTGGGGCATTGAAAGGAAGGCACGCGCCTCGATCATTCGCGCCGAGCAGGAATGCAGGTGCCCGGCTCTCCAGTTGAAATCGGCCAAGTCTCGCTAAGTTGGAAGCGCCGACTATTGGTCCTCATCAGCCTGATCCTTAGAAATCAGGCCTGAAACCTGTATCCGATTCCTGGGACGGTGATAATCAATTCGGGTTTTTTGGGTAAGAGTTCTAGCTTCTGGCGCAAGCTCGCGACATGAACATCCACAGTGCGAGTGAATGTTCCAGATTGATGTCCCCAAACTCGCAGCAGCAGTTCGTCACGAGAGACGGTAACTCCTTGATGTTCCGCGAAGTAGCGCAGTAAATGAAACTCGCGCGCTGTAAGACTCACGGGCTTGCCGTTGTGGGTTACCTTTGTTCTTCTCACATCCAAAACTATCGAACCGCATTGGTAGACCTCGGGACCGCTGGAGACGGCATTTCCGGATTTGCCTGGAGCACGGCGAAGAAGGGCTTCGACGCGCGCCATCAGCTCAAGAGTATCAAAGGGTTTCGTAACATAATCATCCGCGCCCATCTTGAGGCCAACAACCTTGTCGACGGTTTGGCTGCGCGCAGTTAGCAAAAGAATAGGAGTGGCCAATCCGGCGCGGCGAATCTCAGAGCATAGATCAAGCCCGCTTCGGATGGGTAGCATGATGTCAAGGATGATAAGATCGAAGGGAAGGTTAGCAGCCTTCTCCAAGCCGCTCTGGCCATCGACTGCAATATCGACAACATACCCATCGCTTCGCAGTCGGTCTCCCAGGGTCATGCATAGCTCTTCTTCGTCTTCAACGATCAAAATACTCTCATTCATGAATGTGGCGATGCAGCCGACCGGGGAGGCGCCTCCGCAGTTTGCGCATCTTCTCCTTTCGCAATCTGTAGGTGAAGGGTAAAGGTGCTGCCAACGGAAAGCTCGCTGAGGACAGAGATCTTTCCACCCATGGACTCAGCAATTCGTTTGGCAAGCGACAATCCAAGACCGGTTCCATGAATCTGCGCGACATTGACGCGGGGGCTTCGGTAAAAGGGATCGAAGATACGATGAATCTCTGAAGAATCGATTCCAATTCCCCGATCGACAACCGATATCCGCACATCTTTTCCGGAGCCTTGCCCGGACGGTGCAGTAAATGCCCGAAGAGCAATCCGTCTGTTATCGCCTCCGTATTTGACGGCGTTACTGATCAAGTTATACAAGCACTGAGAAACTCCCGAAACATCCACTAGAACTGGAGGGAGGTTGGGGTCGATCTGAAGGTCCAACGCGAAACCCGCTCTGCTCACTAATCCTTCGGTCTCGATCACTATCGACTCGATGATTGTGGAAACCTGCAGGGGTTGTAACTTGTAGTTGCTGGTTCCATCCTCAGTGGAGGCAAAGAGCAGAATCTCGTCCACCAGTTGTCCCATGCTGCGGCTTTGGTGTTGAAGAATGGCCCCATACTTGCGCAATGCGGACTTTCCCACAACCAGACCGTCGGCGATGTTATCTGCCGCGGAACTGAGCACCGCGAGTGGCGTGCGCAATTCGTGCGATACAGAGGCAACAAACTCCATTTGTAACTTCGCCAGTTGAATCGCGCTCAGCATCCGGCTTCTTTCAATGGCCCAGACAGCAGCACCGGAGATGAGCAACGTAAAACTGTGCATTCCGACCAGCCTCCAAGTGGAACGTCGCGCCGATGCCACAAGGTTAGCCTGGCTCCGCGCGGCGTCTTCGCCGTAGAGACGCTTGACTTCGTTAAGATCTTGCCGGACACGCTCGAATGCCGGCACACCTCCAGAGAGGTCGAGACTAACAGCCTCTTTTGTGCTTCCCTCGAGAATTGAAGCCAGAACCTCGTCGCGAACTCCGAGGTAATTGTTCCAATCGCGAGCAAGGCGACAGGCGAGTTCGGATTCCTCAGGCCGCTTGGCCTGGCTCCCATACTCGGCAATACCATCTTTCACACGTTGGTCCGCATTGCGGGATTGGTCCGCATATTCGACCTGGAGGTTGCTGTCGCTGGTCGTCAAAGCGTAGAGCGTGGCTCGGCGCGTCTCTTGTGTTTCGTACTGTAACTCTCCAATCTGTTGTAGGCCGTGAACTGAACCGGAATAGGCTTTCTGAGCTTCGGAGTTCGCGGCTTTCAGATCGCTAATCACAATGGCGCCGATTACTGTCACGCCACAGCAGACCAGAAATAGCAAGACAGTGGCGTTATGGCGCGAAGCGGCGGCGAGGAAGCGGTCGAGGAACGGCACGAGATAAGGTTGCCGGCGGTTGAACGCGAACTTGAGCCGCTTGGTCATGTTAGTTTCCTGCCTGACTCTGCACACGGAGCTTGTATCCCCTGTCGTCGGGGAGCAACTCGTCGATGCGCACAACCTTGATGGAGTTATCCAGATCGCTTGCGCGCAAGTAGCCGATGGCGCCTGGGACGTTGAAGATGAATTTGCGAACGCCCGCAGGGGTGGAGAGAATCTTGGGCGACAGTAGAATTTCACCGGTAAAGAGGCCATGAATAAAATGGTTCTTCAACTGATCTTCATTCATGCCGCAAACGTCGCGAAGAATTGTCTTGCGTTCCGGTTCTCCTGGATCGCGCATGACGAGCGTAATGCGCCTGCCGTTCGCCCAGTGGCTTCGGCTTCCCAGAAAGATTCTGCGCAGTTCAGCCATCGAGAGATCGTCTATCGGATTGGAGCGATTGACCACGATAACCAGCGGTTCAGCGGCCGCACCTTGCTCCGCAGATGGAGTCTCGGAGGAACGCGCAGGCGATCCCGCAGCTTCTGACTTCGGCCAACCAGTCAGCGCAACGACAATCAGAATCGCGGTCACACGTCGCAACATCGATAAGTCTCTCTAGAAGGTAAACCCGATTTGCAGGTTAAGCGCATTCACACCCGGCTGGCTGCGCAAGAAGGTGTAATCGTATTGAAGTTTCAAGGCCACCGACTCGCTAGCGTCGAAGCGCAGGCCCAGTGAGGGGCCGTGCTGCAGTGCCACGTCGGAAAAGATCGGCTCATTGTTGGCGACATTTACATACTGATAGCGAAGATAGGGCCGGTAATCGCCAAATTGCTTTGAAACCTGGGTGTAGAAGCCCGGCGTATTGAAGACACTTGTTGTTCCGTTTACGGCGTGGCGATCGAGCAAAGCCTCATTGAGCCACTCGTATTTTGGGCGAATGAGAACGGCGTGCGCGGCAAGGATGGTCTCCCCGATTCTGGGAGTGTTGACGGGGGCAAGCAGGTCCCGATAGATAGAAAAGCCGGTCTGAAGCCCCGTGATAGATTCGGGCCGGGCGAACACCGCAAGGTTAAACGCTTTGTGATTCTGATCGTCAATCTCGTTTTGGACCGGCTCCTCCACGAGCGGGGTGCGTGAGGCGCGCCCGTTGCCCACCTCGGCAACGTAGTGCAAGCCCAATCCTCCAGAGGGAATCGCTCCGGAAGCGGTTACACCGACAGTGTGGATCGGGAGAATGCCTCCCCGATCCTCGAACTCAAATAAGAAAGGACGGCCTGTTGTCGTCTGCAACCAGGTGCTGTGATGGTATGCGGTGTTGTAATAGCCGATGGCAGTGTGTCCCCTGCCGGCGGAGAGATTGAAGTAATCGTTATGGGAGTACTGCAAAAGGTAGCGCTCGACATCCACGCTGAAGGAGTTGGTTTGTCCCGAAGTTGCGCCGTAGATATTGTCGGGCCCGCCTTCAAACACTATTTCACTTAGGAATCTGAACTTATCTGAGACATCCGAGGTGACGAACAGGTCTAGTTGTCCCAGCGAGAAGGACGTCGTGTCGCCTTTCTGGGTGTCGCCATGAAGCGAAATATCTCCGAATCCGCGAATCCGCAGCAGAGTCTTGCTCAGGTCCATCCTTTCGGCCATTGCATTTTCCGATTGATTCTGATCGGATTCAGGGGTAGCGGGTGCCGGTTGCGCGGCAGAAGCGGCAGCCCGAGGAACCGCGCCGGCAGCTGGATTTGCAGGGGGTTGACTTGAGGGCAGACTCGTTTGAGCAGGGGAAGGCGCAGCATTTCCGGTGGCCGGCCGCTGTCTCTCCGCCTCCAGTTGCCTGACCCGGGCCTCCAACTGATCGATTCGCACCAGCAGGAGCTGCAATGTCGCCTTGTCGACCGCCTGTCCATCGCCCGCCTGTTGCGCGCGAAGGGTAAAGCAGCACAGACCGGTCAGGCAACTCACGATCAAAAACCGGTTTCTCAGTCTTCCGAGATTGACATGAAATCGACGCATTGCATTCTCCTCCCGGATCCGGATCCGCTTGAGTCACACTCCCCGTTTATGGCAGATGCGCAACGCCGTCCGATACCAAGTCAGCGGGCATCGCATGAGCCAAGCATCCGGAACCCACTCCAGCCGTTGAGGTACATCCTTCAACGGCCGGGTTCAACAGTTAAATAGCAATCCCGCCGCAGGTTGATAACCAACCGAACGGGCGGACGATCCAACAGAATACTAAAGCCGATTGACGGGACGCCTTGCGGGAGAGCAACGTTTGCGGAAATCACGAACGGGAATGCCAAAGCGCCGATGAGCGACTGTTTTATGCTGAGTCATCTCCGTTTCTGAACTGAATAAAACATCGGCAACCGAGAGCGCCTGCGGTCATCTTGGGCCGATAACCGATTGCACTAAGAACATCGTCCTATAACAACGACTTTCGAGGTTTGCCAATGCAAATGACACTGCGAATAACGGTTGCGCACTTTGGGCGTTGCGCGCGTGAGCTCTTAGCGCAGGGCGCTGCGGATGGCGAGGTTCAATGCCACCATGAGGACGGCCGAGGCGGGGATCACCAATAGAGCTCTCTTGAGTCGCCGCGGGTCGGCGTCGGCAATGGCGCCGATAATGCGCGAGCTGACCGCCAGGCCAATCCAACCACAGGTGATCACGATGCCCATCGCCGTTCCGGTCATGCGCGGAAAGGCCGTCCCGACGATGGCCAATGTTGTGGGAAAGACCGGAGCCATGGAGACTCCGGCGATGAAGACCAGAATCGCCGCGGTGATGGGGCTGCTGGTGCGAAGCATTAGAAAGGTGGTGATGGCCATGGCGGCCGAAGCGGCCAGAGTGACATCGACCGAAGAGACCCTCATTAGAATCGGCGAGACGCCGACGCGGCCGACGAGCAGACCGAGCGCGAATCCCAGCGAGAGAATGTTGAGTGCTTGCGACTCGGGAATTCCCTGGGCGATGAGATGTCGTGGCAGCCAGTTCCACACGCCGACCTCGCAAGTGATGTAGAGGAAGAGAAAGAGCCCGAGCATAAAGAGCAGCGGCTGGCCGAGGATTGGACCCGCATCGGCGAGCAGGAAGCGTGCGTCGCCCGCAGGCGGAGGCATTTTGGTGACGGCCTGAACCGCTACCGCGGCGATGGTGAGCGTGGCGACGGTGTAGCAGAGGCGGACCCAGTTGCTCTTGAAGAGATTGGCAGAGATGAAGGGCGTGGCCAGGCCGCCGAGGCCGAAGAAGAGATTCACCATGTTCATCGCAATCGCGCGATGCGCTCCGCCGGCGTCGCTGGCAAGAGCATTGGCGCCTGTGACGACGATGCCGCCGCCGACTCCGAGCAGAAACAAGAGGAAAAGAATGCTGCGAAAGCCCGGCGAACGCGGCAGGGCGTAGAGCGCGGTGGCGATGAGGGCCAGGCCGAGGATCAGGCCAATCTTCTTGCCTTCGCTATCGAGCAACGGCCCCACGGCAAGAGAGGCGATGATCAGGCCCAAAGCTTGCGCAAAGGCTATGGTTCCATTCTGCGTGGGCGTGAGCTTGAAGCGGTCCGAGAGGTTAGGCAGGATGGTGCCCAGCATGGCGGCGAGCATTCCGTAGACGAAGATGGCGACGATGGCGGCGAAGATCAACACACGGCGGCCTTTCTTTCAAGTGCTGGTTTAGAGAGCGGAAACGTCGATCCAGCCGCGCGTCCGATGGCTTTCGAGTTCGGCTCTCAAAATGGTCAGTTGCCGCAGGCCGTCGACGAATTGCGGATATTCTGGAGCGAGGCTTGGATTGGCGATCGAAGCATAAAAGCGGCGCAGTAGTTGCTTATGACTGTCGTCGTAGCCCTCTGCGTGGCCGCCGGGCAGATCGGCATAGCTGCGCGCCTCGGGCTTGAGCAGCGCCGGGTCTTTGATGACGATCTCGTTGCCTGTATCGCGGTGGCCGATCCAGAGTTCGTTGGGCCGTTCCTGATCCCATGCGGCTCCGGCCTTGCTGCCATAGACCTCGATGGACAGCCTGTTTTTGCGACCCGCGGAGACCTGGCTCGCAACCATCGCGCCGCGTGCGCGCGAACCCATGTGAAAGAGGACCGTGCCGAAGTCTTCCGTCTCGACGGCGTGCTCGATGGTGTCTTCCGGGCCGAGCAGATTGTTGGCGAAGCTCTCGACAGAGTGTTTGGGCTGCTTGCGCGCGGGGTGAAAGGTCTGGAGATCCGCGACTAGCGAGGAGACGCGAAGGCCGGTGACATGCTCGATCATGTCAAAAAAATGCGACCCGATGTCGGCCAGGCAGCGCGACGGTCCGGCGGCCTTTGCATCGATGCGCCAGTTCCAGTCCGTGTCGTAGAGCAGCCAGTCTTGAGAGTAGCCGCCCTGAACGGAGAGGACTTCGCCCAACTCTCCGGCCTCTCTCATACCTCGCAACTGCTGCACCATGGGGTAGTAGCGCAGATTGTGGCAGACACAATTGCGCAGGCCTTTCTTCGCGGCGAGAGCTACAAGTTCCTTAGCCTCTTCGACCGTGACCGTCAGAGGCTTTTCGCAAGCCACGTGCTTGCCGGCTTCGAGGGCTTCTTTGGCCATCGCATAGTGTAGCGCGTTAGGCGTGAGGATGTGGACTGCGTCGACGGCCGGGTCGCGCAGGATCTCGCGATAGTCGGCCGTGAACTTGGAGATGCCAAAGCCCGCGCCCAGTCGCTTCGCGGACTCTAGCCTTGTTGCCGCGATGGCAACGACCTCAACGTTTTCCTGCCTCCGCAGCGCATCGAGATGCACGCGGCCCATGAAGCCGGTGCCGAAGATTGCCGTCTTGACTGGTTTCATCGTGTACCTTCTTCGCGTGATGCAAGCATTTCGGCACGACTAAAGTCGTGCCCTTTCAGAACATTGACTGGATCAGAGTCTTTTAAGGCCCGTACCCTTCATCAAGGACATGGCTATTGAGTTCTTTCTTATACCCACCAGGCGGCGCCGGGCTGCTCGCGGATGACGATGCTGTTGAGGAAGCCGGCTGCTTTGGTCAGGCCCTCCTCGGGCGCGAGCAGGCTGTCTTCGTGTTCGATGGAGAGCACGTAGTCGTAGCCGTAAATACGCAGCGTGGAGATGAACTCGGTCCACCATTCGGCGCCGTGCCCGTAACCGCAAGTGCGGAAGATCCAACTGCGATTGCGCTCGTCGGTGTAGGGCTTGGTGTCGAGCACGCCGGTCAGTGGCAGATTGGGCTTATAGATCTGCGTGTCCTTGGCATGCACGTAGAAGATCGCGTCACCGAGGACACGAATGGCCGCGATGGGATCGATGCCCTGCCAGAAGAGATGGCTCGGATCGAGGTTGGCGCCAACGCTCGGGCCGGCGATCGCGCGCAGGCGAAGCATCGTCTCTGGGCTGTAGACCACAAAGCCTGGATGCATTTCGATGGCGATCTTCACGCCATGGTTTGCGGCGAATTTGCCGTGCTCGATCCAGTAGGGCGTGACCACTTCGTTCCATTGCCAGTCGAGAACCTTCAAAAAATCAGGCGGCCAAGGGCAGGTAATCCAGTTCGGAGCCGTCGAGGCAGGCGAGTCTCCGGGGCAGCCGGAGAAATCGACGACCACCGGGATGCCGAGCTTTTCGGCGAGCAGGATGGTCTTGCGGCTCACCTCGCGATCGTGTGCGGCGTGGGACTTGTCGGGATGAAGCGCGTTGCCATGGCAACTGAGCGCGCTGATCGATGCGCCATGATCGGCCAGGACTTTCTGAAACTCGGCCAGGGCAGTGCTGTCCTCGAGCATCGTGAGCTTGCAATGTGTGTCGCCGGGGTAGTTGCCTGTGCCCAGCTCGATGGTTTCGATGCCGAGGATCTTGAGTTTTTCGAGGACCGAGGCGAGCGGAAGCTGCGAGAGCAGGGGCGTGAAGACTCCAATGCGCATGACAAGTGTTCTCCCGTCGGAATCTTATCCTTCGATCCCACCCTTCCGCAAAAAGACGCGGAAGGATAGGGCACCCGCGGAAGGATGGGGCGCTCCAATCCGAGGAACAGCTACTTCAGCGTCAATTCCAGGCTGAGCGGAGTGTTTTCGCTTGAGTCGCCGACCCGGATGACGAACTTGCCGGGATCGATGGTCCACTTGTGGGCGGCCGAGTCCCAGTAGCTGAAGGAGCGTGCGTCGAGGTTGATGGTCACCTGTTTTCTCTCGCCGGGAGCCAGACGGACTTTTTCAAAGCCCTTCAGTTCGCGCTCGGGACGGCCGACCTTGGCGGAAGGATCGGAGACGTAGAGCTGGGCCACTTCAGCTCCGGGGACGCTGCCGGTGTTGGTGACGTCGAAGGTGACTGGAATGGTTGAGCCGGCCACGGCTATAGAGGAAGCCTGCAGGTTGGCGAAACTGAAGGTCGTGTAGCTGAGGCCAAAGCCGAAGGGGAAGAGCGGATGCTTGCCGGCGGTGGTCCAGTAGCGATAGCCGACCATGAGGCGGTCGTCATACTTCACGTGAGGAATGACATAGTCCACCGGAGGCTTGTCGTTTTCGATGATGTGCAACTTTGTGTCGGCGCCTTTGATCGGATAGTAGTACGGCGCAGAGGGGTTCTCGTCCCAACTGCGGTCGAAGCTGACCGGAAGCTTACCCTCGGGGTTGTGCTTGCCAAAGAGGACTTCGGCGACGCCCGTGCCGCCCTCCTGTCCGGGATAGTAGGTGTGCAACAGCGCGGGAACCTTGCTGAGCCAGGGGCGTATCTCCGCGCCGCCGCCGCCCGTAAGAGTGACGATCGTGCGCGGATTGATGGCCGCGATGGTGTTGATCAGCGCGTCCTGGCCCCAAGGCAGCTCGAAGGTGCGGTCGCTGCCCTCGTGCTCGGTTTCCGGCTTGAAGCCGACGGAGAGAACCACCACATCCGCTGCGGCGGCCATCTCTCTTGCTTCGGCTGGAATCAGATCCTGCTCATTGGCGATGCCGAGGCCGAAGTGAACAACGGGCGAGCCAGGCAGGTAATCGACCACAACCTTGACGGTCTGGCCGGCCCTCAGATCGAGTGTCCAGGATTCTGGGATCTGCCCCTCGGCATGGGGCGGAGCCAACAGCTCCCTTCCGTCGACCGTCACCTTGTATTCATCGCCGCCCCATGACTGAGAGGAGGAGACGATCGCAACCCTGCCGGCCTTGGCTGCCTTGTAGCTGCCGGTGTAGCGGAGGGTGTGCGGCCCCTTGCCATCGAGTTGATGCGCTCCCTCGTTGACGTCGGCGATATTCGACTGAGTTGTGGTTTCAGGCGTACCTGTGAAGTCTCTGCTGGGATAAACCTCAACCGTCACACCTCCCTCCCAATTTGTCTTTTGGAAGAGATCCATCATATTGGGCAGGCCGGGGCTGTAGAGCACGCTCACGTTGGGGCCGAGCAGGTTGGCAATGCCGGCGACGATGCTGACCGGCTCGAAGGCAGTTGTCTCAGCTGAGCCGCCGCCGCTGGTCACCGCCGGATATGCGTCGGGACCGATCACGGCGATCTTCTTGATCTTCGCCGGATCGAGCGGCAGCAGCGGGCCCTCATTCTTGATTAAGGTCAGGCTCTCCAGTGCGCCATCCAAGGCAATCGCCCGATCTGCAACCGAGTAGCTCGCATCGGCCGGATCGAACTGCGGCCGGTCAAGGAAGCCGTAGCGCAATGCCGTGCGAAACATGCGCAGTACCTTGTCGTCGATCGTGGATTCCTTGACTTCGCCGGCCTTGACTGCGGCCAGCAGCGTCTCGGCGTTCATGAAGCGTGCGCTGGGCATCTCGAGATCGAGGCCATTGTTGGCTGCAGCGATGCCGTCATAGGTGGCATCCCAGTCCGACATGAGAATGCCCTGGAAGCCCCACTCACCCTTGAGGACCTTGAGGTTGAGAAACTCGTTCTCGGTGGCGTGAGAGCCGTTGACCAGGTTGTAGGAGTTCATCACCGCGTCCACATGGGCCTTGGTAACAGCGGCCTCGAAGGCCGGCAGATAAATCTCGCGCATGGTGCGCTCGTCGGCTTCGACGTCCACGTTGTGCCGGTTGTACTCCTGATCGTTGAGGGCATAGTGCTTGACTGTAGCGACTACCCCCTGCGATTGGACGCCCTCAATGTAGGGAACGACCATGGCGGCAGCCAGAAAGGGATCTTCGGAAAAATACTCGAAGTTGCGGCCGTTGAGCGGAGAGCGCGCGATGTTGACGCCGGGGCCGAGCAGGAAGTTGACGCCGCGTGCGCGGGCGTCGCGGCCCAGGCCCTCGCCGACTCTGCGGGCCAGCGCCGGGTCCCAGCTCGCGGCCAGGGCCGCGCCACCCGGATAGGCTGTCGTCGGTCCCCAGGTCCGCACTCCGACCGGCCCGTCGGACATCTTGAAGCGTGGCAGGCCGACGGTCGGAATGGCGCGGGTGAACATGCCGTCTTCGCCGCCCAGCAGTTCGATCTTCTGTTCGAGAGTGAGCTTGGCAACCAGCCCGATGGCCTTGGCCTCAATCGCGGGCGAATCGGGCGCAGGCGTCTGGGCGGAAGCGGTCAGGAAACAAAAGAGCAGGATCGGCAACAGGCAAATAGCGCCTAAAGGAAAAATCGATTGAGTAGAGGGTTTCTTTCCGGTTGTCATAACCGGAAAAGGTTATCTCATTGGGCCTTCGGGTGTATATGTGCCTTTAGTTTCGCTTCCAGCGAGCGCTCCGGGGACCAACAGCAGAGGTGGACTCCCGCACTATAAGTTCGGGCTGGATCGGGACCGAATCCGGGAAGGTCGCTTGCCCCCGAATCCGTTGCAGCAGGATGCGCGCGGCAACGACGCCGATCTGATTCAGAGGCTGGCGAATGGTCGTAAGGCTCGGATTGTGGTACGAAGCGCCCTCGATGTCGTCGAATCCAACGACCGATATGTCCTGCGGCACCTTGAGGCCGTGGTCCATGATGGCCCGGGTTGCGCCGATCGCAGCCACATCGTTAAAACAGATCAGTGCGGTGAAAGGGACGCCGCGGCTGAGCAACTCGCTGGCCGGAGCAAAACCCAGCTCCGGCGTGGAGGAGAGCAGCTTCAGTTGCAGGATCAGCTCGGGCGGAACTTCCAGCTTCAGCTCCCTGGCCACCGCCATCAGGCACTCCCAGCGGTCGTCAGCATCGGAGCTGTGGCTGCCGCCACGCATGAATGCGATCCTGCGATGACCCAGCTTGTAGAGATGCCGCAGCGACAACTCCGCCGCGCGCCGCTGATCCAGCACAACGTTTGTGACGCCTTCGATGGTGCGATGGCCGGCCACCGCGACCACCGGCAGCTTCATCTTGTGGGTCAGCACCGTGTCGATGACGATCAGCCCTTCAACCGAGCGGTCCATAAGAAGGCGCGGATACTCCTCGATCAGGTCCGGATTGCGCCGGTGGCAGGCGGTCAGGTGAAAGTAGCCCTCTTCAACGAGGTACTCTTCAACACCGGCCAGCACCTGCGCCACATAGTGATCGTTCAGGTCCGGAACCAGCACGCCAACCGAGAACGACTGGCGCTTGCGCAGCGAGCGCGCATAGAAGCTGGGCCTGTATTCGAATTTGGCTGCCGCCTCGGTGACCCGGTCGCGGGTCTCCTGCGGGATTGAACGCACGCCCGGCGCATTGTTCAGAACAAGGGAGATGGTGGCCGGAGAGAGATTCAGGTACTCGCCCAGTGTACGCAGGCTGACGGCCTCCCCCGGTTGAGGCTTGATCACTGATCTTGTTCGTTTGGGCATGCGCACCTACTATAACACCCGTCGCCGGGAGAGCGGCGCAGGGTCACACCATCGCTTACAAGACTAACTCATTGGCTCAGCGCATCTTGCGATCCGCCAACGGTGGGGCTGCAGGGCTCAAGAAAGAGCGACTCGCTGATGCTGCGCCTTTTTATCGCAACCGGGTCAAAGATGCGACAGGGGGTTCGGTCGAGGTGAGTGGCGCCGAGCCACTGGCTTTTTGATTTTGATTTCAGCTACCATGTTCGACAGAAAGGGTTGAGAAGATCTCCGAGGTTTTGGGCGTGCCAGTCAAAACGGCCCGGATGATCTCCGCAAGCATCTGATTTCATTCGGTCGCCCGATTGTTATTGTGGCGGCGCCCAAATCACGGCTTGGCCGTCTCAGCGTGGGCGATTCATTTAGAACATACGCATCGAGCGCGGATCCGTATATTGAGCAAGCGTGCAATCATGGTGCTCTTACTAAGGCGCTCACTTGAAGGCTGACGGTGGCTTTGCAATCGTCAATACGCCTTGCGGCACTTTCCCAATCCGCAACGGCGCTGACATTCGGGGAGACAACTAGAGCGGTTCTCCACGACACGTGATGTGTCGAGCAAGGTGAACGGTGGCTATTCGTTGAAAGAAGAGCCACTCAGCTGCATTGGACCCCCCTCTACGCAACAGGAGAACCGTTGTAGCCGAGGATCCCGATGAAATGCTGGAGACTCCATCGAAAAAGTACGCTCGCGTTGACTGCGTTCGGCTTAGTTGCCTTGTCGTTCGTTCAGTTCCCGTGCATGTCGGCCCTCGCACAGTCTCCCGACCGCTTCAGAGCCGACGTTTTCAGCGCCGAGAATTATAACTCCAGCTTGCCAGGCTGCACTTCGCCTGACTCTGACGGAGAGGTTTCAGTTGACTCCGCAGAGCCGGCAGGTGCGCTCCCCGAGGCTCCCGGGCCTGAGAGCGGTGGTGGAGGCAACCCGGAGCACCCCAATGCCACGGAATCCGCCGAATGGCATCAACCTCCCTTTTCCCGCATCGCGATCGGAGCGGACGTTAATCCGCTCGGAATCGGGCTTAAGACCGCGGTCGTCCTGAACCGATACTTCGACGCCCGGTTCATGGGAAACCTCTTCTTCTACAACAGCGGCCGATACGAGGTCGAAGGCTTTAATGTGACTGCGAACCTGCATATGGCGTCGGCGGCAGGCTCATTGGATTGGTACCCATTCAACAGCATCTGGCGGTTGAGCCCTGGAGTGATGTTCTTCAATGGCAATCAGATCTCCGGGGTGGTCAACATTGTTCCGGGAACTAAATTCACTATAGGCAGTCAGGCTTTTTATTCAGCCACTGCGAATTCAGGCACCGGGGCAACGCCGTTGATCGGGACCGGCGTATTGGGGCTGCATACCAACCGGCCCGCCGCAACCATCGCCGGAGGCTTCGGGAAATTCATTCCACGGTCCAATCGCCATTGGTCGTTTCCATCGGAGTTTGGGGTTGTGTTTACTGGAGCGCCCTCGATCGACATCAATCCTTCGGGATGGGTCTGCCTTGACGCCGCGCAAACCCAATGCAGCAACTTGAGCAACCCCGCAAATCCGGTCACAGTTCAGTTCAACAACGCCTTGCAGTCAACGCTCACCAAATGGAGAAAAGATCTGGGCAAGATTCAGGTCTACCCAATTTTCTCCTACAGCGTCGTTTATAGCTTCAATATCCGCGAGTACGGTCCGCTTAGACGATGATTTGAAGGGGCGCGGCTTCAGCCCTGCCTTTGAAGCTGACAATAGGCCCTTGCGCGGGTGGGTTTCTTGATCTATTGCGAGAGTGGTGAGGCTCACCGAGTAACGGACGAGCGCAAGAAGTTGCCCTTTAGAACGCAAACTCAATGATTGAGCCATTCACTTAAAGGCAAGGCAGACTCGACCTTTCTAGCTACATCCGAACGCCGCGACAACCTGGAAAGAGGCAGGCTTGCTTTGGACTCCGTTCTCTGTGACTACAACACAGCTTGACGTTGCTGCCGCCGGCACCTGGACGGTGTGGTAGGAACATGCGGGATGACATGCCACCTGCGGTGACCGTAGCATTTGCTGTGAAATCCAATCCTGTGATGACAATGTCCATCTCCACTGCACCCGCTGTAAATGACGGGTCACTGATCACCGGCCCCGTCGAAGGAACGATGAATGGAACGCCTTTGGTAGCTACGCCGCGTGCCGTTACCACCACGTTACCCGAAATCGCTCCGGTCGAAGCGGCTGCAGTAATCGATGTGTTGCTTCAACTGGTGATCGTTGCCGGAGCCGTAACTCCGCGGAAGCCCCCCCGTGCCCTTCAATGAGCCGAAATTGGTGTCGGCAATCGTCACAAGTGCACCGACCGCAGCCGAGGTCGGCAGCACAGTGCACGCGAAACCGGCGTTTGCCGTGACACTCTGCTCGGCGCAGTTAACGGTCGTGCCGGAATCCCGGCACATTGGATGGAACGGGTAATGACCTGCCTCCCATCACAGGGCTTGCAAGGTGCCTGGCGGCTACAACGGAGCTCCAGACTCAACCTGCGTTCAACGAGAGTACAACATCGACATTGCCAATCCATTCAATTACACTGGAGTGCACACGGAACTCATAAAGATGAATGCGACAGTCCAGGCCACCGAGATGAGCCCTCTCCGCCGGGTAGCAGGCTACGTGGCCGAGTTTCGAATCATTCCGCGCATTGAGACCTTTCCAAGAGTCGTTTCCTTTGCCCAGACCGCGCTTGGCAGGATTACCGTCTTGGTGGTGTTCGGTCTCGGCTTGCGGTTCTTTTTCCCCGATTTACTTTCCGCGCTATCTCTGACTTTCCTTCTTGCACTCATGACTTTTATGCCAGAGAACCGCCATTTTATTCTGGCGGTTGCCCCCATCGTGATTGTCGTGAGGCAAACCTTCCAGGATCCGCTATTCCTGGGGTTGAATCTGGCAGTGATAGCATTGGGAGTTTTGCTCTACTGGTGCGTCATGCGTTGGCCACAATCGAGATTCGGGCAAAGGCCGATCTTGTTTCTTCTGACCGGGTTCACAGTGCTGATACTAATGGCCGGTGCGGCCAAGCCGCATTCCTTGTCGTACTCAATTGCATGGGATCTAGTCGGATTCATGGCGGGTTATATCTGGTTTATCGGTTATGCACTGCTGGATCGAAGCTCTAAGCCCAAACGCGATCTGATCCTGGAACTGGCGTCCTTTCGCCCGCTATGGGGATCTACGAATACGCCATTCCCCAAAGGCGCCGCATACCTTCGCCGCATCGAAGCGCAGAATCCGGAACAACTTGCGATTGTGCAGTTGAAGGGTTTGAAGCTTTTGGCGTGGGCAATTCTCTTGGCCTTGCTCCAGAGCGCATGGATTAATTTCTTTCACGGCTATTTGCGAATTCCAACGGCCGTTGAGGCTTTGAATATGAGCGTTCGGGGGACGCCTGTGGCTTGGCATCTGCGATGGGAGAGCCTGATACTTGCGTTTATTGAGCTTGTCTTGAGCATTTCCATTATGGGACACCGCTTTATTGCATCTTGCCGCGTGGCTGGGTTTAACGCGTTGCGCAATACCTATCGTCCCCTATTCTCGATAACCATCGCGGAGTTCTTCAACCGCTTCTATTACTATTTCAAGGAATTGCTTGTCGATTTATTCTTCTATCCCGCATTCTTGCGCTATTGGAAGAAGCATCGACGGCTACGCTTGGCCTTCGCCACCTTCGCTGCCGCGTTTGTTGGGAATGGATTCTACCACTTCACGCGGGACTGGCAAATTATCCGCGATATTGGGCCTTGGAGAGCAATGCTAAACTACCAGACAACGTTCTTCTACAATGCCGCTCTAACGACTGGGCTATGCGTTTCTCAACTACGAAATCGTAGGCCCAGACCCGCCGGTCTTTTTCGAGGGAAGATCATCCCAGTGTTTGGCGTGTGTTCCTTTTACTGCTTTCTAAGTGTATTTCAAATCTCGGAGCGAATGTACCCGCTTGTCGAGCACTTGAGGTTTCTTGCAAGCCTGTTCTTCGTTCATTTCTAGGGAGCCTTTATGAAGGGAATAAGTGAGATTCATGAGTTTGTTCAGGAACTCTTGACCAACAGCGGCGATTATCAACCGTTGGCAGATCAGGATTCTCTGTTGCTGAGTGGGCGCTTGCAATCGATCGATGCGGTGGAAATTGTCGTGTTTCTCGAAGAGAATTTCGGAATCGACTTTGCGCAGATTGGCTTTGATCGAGAGCAAATCGACACTATCGACTTGATTTTCTCTCTCACGCAGACAGCAGGCGCCGGGGCGGAGGGCAGTCTACCTCAGTAGGGTGGCTTGCCGGGCGGACGGAAGTCACGATCTTTCAGGTTCTTCATTCATCGACTGGGCGAAGAGCCGAATTTCAGGCCCGAGACACATCCCTTGGTCTTGTAGCGAAGACGCTGAATATCTCGGTACCATGAAGCAGTGGATCCTGTTCGGCGACCACTTGGAAGCCGTGCTCCTCCAAGAGACGCCGGACCTCGTCAAGAGCGCCGGCCTCGTCCTGAACCTCAATAGCGATCTGACGAATCATCGCCCAATGCTCGGAACGGATCCCCGCCAAAACCTCCCGTTCACTTCTCTCGGCGTCGATCTTCAGCAGATCGATCCGCTCGACACCTTCCTCGTCGACAATCTCCGAGAGCGTCCGCAATCGGCAAGGAAATGTCACTTTCTTAAACAGAAAACCGAGAAACAGATCCGCATACCGCTCTGAAACACCACTGTTCACCATGTATGTCTTTGTGGTGCCGCGGTCCACCTCTAAATTCACGTGAAATCCAGATCGAACCGTGTTGGCGGGGTAAAAGGTGAACTCCGCGGTTCCGGCCTCACGCGATAACCCACACTCAAAGATGCGAGCATCGACCCTGTGGAGATCGATGTTGGCCTTTAGACACTCGAATGCCGCTGGACTAGGTTCAAATGCAAAGATACGGACGCCGTTGCATTCGCGATGAAAGAAGATCGATGTCATCCCGATATTGGCTCCAACATCGAAGATGCAGTCTCCGTCGTGCAACTCGATTCCGTGCTGCAAGTAGCACCTTGCGACGAAGACTTCGCGGTGAACGAAGCGCGTCTCATCGGCATTCAACGAAAACACCGTAAGACCATCTGGGAGACTGAGCTGTCGCATCATAGATTTCTAGATTATGAGCTTATCGGCTACATGGACACAAGTGCGTGAATCTACTGCTTTCCCTCATTACGCGGTCTTCCCGCCGTTCGAAGACTGTCCCCGTAATCAAACATGTGTCTCCACTTGGAAGTCTCGGCTAACTTAAACCAGATTCTCATCCAGCATGTGAGTCAACGCTTTTCTATCGATCTTGCCCGTCGAACCCAACGGTAGCGCATCCAAGAAATAGACTTGTTTCGGGATCATATAGTCGGGCACACGCTTCTTCATCTCTTCGCGCACCATCTCTCGGGTCGCTCCCTGCGCACAGTGAAAGGCGACGATCCCGGTTGCGCGGCTGTCGACCAGAGGCCAGGCAACCGCCGCCACCTCATCCGTGCCGAGAATCTCGCGCAGATGCGCCTCGACCTCTTCGAGCTCAACCCGGTTGCCGAGTATCTTGACCTGGTGGTCAATTCGGCCCAGGTGGTGAAATGTCCCGGATAGGTCTTCGTAGGCCAAGTCCCCAGTGCGATACCAACGATTCCCCTCCAGCGTGGGAAAGCGCGCAGCAGTCAACTCTGGATCCTGAAAATATCCGCGCGCCGCTTGCCTGGTAGAAACCACCAACTCCCCCTCTTCGCCCCGCTGCAGAAAGTTGAGATCCGCGTCCACAATGCCTGCGCGAACGCCCGGAAAGACGGTTCCAATGGCCAGCGTTCCGCGTTTGGGCGTGAGATAGGGCGGGTCTTCAAGGCGTTGAGCGATGCAGTCAACCGTCAATTCCGTAGGCCCATAAAAATTCTCCACGATGCTGTTGGGAGCAGCAATCTGCCATGCCTGCGCTGTTGTGACTGCCAACGCCTCTCCTGCAAAGATGGAGATGCGCAGCGAGGGAAATGCGCCCGGCTTCAGCATCTTCATTCGCGCCATGAAAGAGGCCGTCGATGGTACCGAAAACCAGATCGTCAGCTCATGATCGCGGATGAACCTTGCTGGAGCCATCAATTGAGCGGCAGGCACGACATAGAGCGCCGCCCCAGAACTCCACGCCATGAACATATCGAAGACGGAGGCGTCAAAAGTTAACTCTGATGCTTCCGCCACACGATCGCGGGAGCAAAGGTCGAAGCGCTGATGCATGATCTCGATAAACTGTGCGACGCTTTCGTTTTCGATCATCACGCCCTTGGGCGTTCCCGTAGTGCCGGAGGTGAAAATAATATAGGCCAGTTCATCTCCGGCCACCGTCAGGGGGCGTTCGGGCCCATCGTCGGACAACTCGGCAAAACTCTCGAAGCTGATTCCTTGATATCGCAAAGCGCTTGCTGAAGGCTTTGCGTTCGCGCCGCATAGAATCCTGCGCGGCGCGTGTTCGAGCACACGATCCGAGAGCAGGTCTAATCCTGCCTGGTCGGCGATTAACGCGTCCAGCTTTGTCTGCTGCACGATTCGGATCACGCGGTCTTCGGGGGTGTCGGGTTTGATGGGAACATAGGCGGCGCCGGACCACAGTGTTCCCAACACGCCCGCATAGGCTTCCAGGGTGCGGGAGGCAAGAATCCCGACCTTGCCCGATCTCTCTCCGGTCTTGCGACCGAGCCAGTTGGAGATACGTCGCGAGAGAGTTCCCAACTCTCCGTAAGTAAACCGCGCATCTCCCACGAATAACGCCAGATCTTGTGGATTTGCTACCGCGTTTTTATAAAAGGCCAAGGCCAGATTGTAGTTCTCATGTTTGTCCACGATAGCGTTCATCACCCACGAAACTCCAATCTACATAGTATCGTTAGGTGTTAGCCGGAGCAATGCAAATGTCATTAGGGTTATCCGAAGAAATTCGCGACCACAGTTGGGCGCTTCGATGTATCTGGGATTGCGGTCTCGGTTTTCTCAATGGGGCCGTTGCTCATCGTTCAGGGTGCCTCACCGAAATCATAGACAGGCGACGTGCCTATGGCTGAATCATCTTCGGCTACCAGACCGTTCGCGGATAGTGCTTTCTCATCTCTTCGTCGGCGGTGATGAGCCAGGCGAAGCCGTTGGCCTTGGCGTTGGCCACGATCACCCTATCAAAGGGATCGCGGCTCCACTTCTCGTCGAGAGCCGCGCCGGCAATGGTCGCAAAGGGGAGCTCGCAGAGGCGAAGGCCGAGTTCGTGCTCCAGCTTGCGCTGAATGTCGCGGGCGGGCATCCTGATGCGCTTGAGTTCGTAGAGATACTCAAGCTCCAGGGGCACGATGGGCGAGAGCAGCAGATCGGTCGCCTCCAGCAGATCGCGGGTGTTGGAGCCGAAACGGCTCAGCTTGCCCGTTGCCAGCCAGACCGCAACCTGCGTATCGAGATAGGCTGGAGCGTAGGCGGTCACAGCGTCTCCCAGTCCTTTTCCCAGGCCTTTTCCATCTCTGCCATCATCTGAGCCTTGCGCGCCGCGTCGTCCAGAGCTGGAATCTCAGGATTGACGATCTCGATCGGCGTGATGCGGCTGAGACGGCTGGCCGGCTGGTCCTCGGGGACGATTTTGATGCGGCGGCCCTTGTGGGTAAACCAGACTTCTTCGCCATCGAGCGCCTGATTGACGAGGGAGAAGATCTGCCGGCGAAATTCTGTGATGGGGACTTCCATTGGAAGCAGTGTACCACAACGTACATATTTAACCGTACATAATGTACATTTCGTCAATTAAGAGTCCTCTGTGCAAGCTTGCCCAGCCGCGCTTACAATTCTCAGAGAGAAAAAATGGCCAAGAAGAAGGAACAGATTTTCGAGGTTGCTTGCCCGGATTGCGGGGCGATGATCAAGATCGATTCGGCGATCGGATTGGTAGTGAGTCATACTCCGGCGCCGCGCAAACGGATGTTTGAGGATCTGGAGACGGCGGCCCAGGCCATGCGCGAGCACGATGAGCGTAAGGAGTCGATCTTCCGCCAGTCGATCGAAGCGGAGAAGAACAAGGAAGACTTGTTCGAAAAGAAGTTTGCCGAGGCGCTGCGGAAGGCCAAGGACGCGCCTGAGGGCAAACCGCTCCGCGACTTCGATCTGGACTGATAGCCAGACTGTCGCCCTGAGCCGGAGGATTCCATCCCCGTTTCTCCACATCTTTTTCATGGATGCGCTGTGCGCGAATTAGAGTGATACTTGATGCATTGTTCCCGTGACCGCGATCCGGGGCAGAAGGAGAAGAGATGGTCATCGTCCCCCTTTCCGAGCCGGCAAGAAAACCAGCCGTTCCGCAAGCTGCCGAGTGCGAAGGATTGAATTGGGTCGGCTTTACGGCGGGCACAACGCTTGCCGTCGCCGGAATGCTGCTGCTCTCAGGCAACCGCCGCGCCGGCACGCTGGCCGCGGTCTCGGGCACAACACTGGCGCTGCTCGACCAGCAGGATACGCTTCGCTCCTGGTGGAATTCGCTGCCGGGATATATCGACCTGGTACAAGGCCTCCTGGGCCAGGTGCAGGACACGGTGAATGAGGTAGCCGTCAAGCGCGAGGCTCTGCGGCGGGTTTTGGCTAGATAAGAGCAAGCCGCTCTTTCAGTTTTTCCGCTCGACCAGATAGCGCGCAACGGCCTTCAATCCATCGGCGCGGCTGCCATAGGGATCGAGCGCGGCAAAGGCCTCCTCGATCAGGCGGGCGGCGTCGAGCTGGCTCTGTTCGATGCCGTAGACGGCCGGCCAGGTAGCTTTTTCCGTGGCCTGATCTTTGCCCGCCGTCTTGCCGAGCTGCGCCGAGTCCACCGTCAAATCCAGCACGTCATCGACAATTTGAAAGGCCAGCCCGGCCTTGCAGCCGAAGAGTGTCAGGCGAGCGACATCTTCCAAAGAGGCTCCGGCATAGACGCCGCCTGAGACGACGCTCACGCGGATGAGAGCGCCGGTCTTGGCGCGGTGAATGGCCATCACCAACTCGGGCGTTGGCTTGAGGTGTTCGCTCTCGATGTCAAGCACCTGCCCGCCGATCATGCCTTCCACAGTGCCAACGGCATGGGCGATGAGGCCGATGATCTGTACAGTCGCCGCAGGCGGCGAATCGAGCTCGGCCAGTACCTCGAATGCGCGGGTTTGCAGAGCATCGCCGGCAAGGATGGCGATCGCTTCACCGAAGGCGACGTGGCAGGTGGGCTTGCCTCGGCGCAGATCGTCGTTGTCGAGTGCGGGCAGGTCGTCGTGGATCAGCGAGTAAGTGTGGAGCATCTCGAGAGCCGCTCCGAGCCGCTCGATTCCCGCAGGCAGGGTCCCGGCGATGGTGACAGCGGCTTGTTGCGCCAGCACCGGCCTGAGACGCTTGCCGCCGGCAAAGGTCGAGTGGCGCATCGCGCCATGAATTGACGCAGGCACGGTCTCAGCGTTGGGCAGTAGCTCTTCGAGCGCCCGGTCAGTCAGCGCCGCGCCTTCTTCGATCAGCGATTTCACGTCAATTTGCATCGATCCCATCATACCGGAGGCCGGTCGAGCTTTCGCTCGATCATCCAAAGCCCTGTGAGCAGCAGCACAGCCAATCCACTAAGCCAGCGGCCGGCCACGACGTCGGGGGTGGTTGTCCATTCTACGGTCAGATCGACCGGGCCTTGCGGCACGGGCACCGCCATCAGGCCATCGCGGCGCCGAGGCATCGATACAACAGGTATTCCATTCAATGCAACGCGCCAGGCCGGATAGCTGCGAAGGCGGAGTATCAGGAAGCCGGCATGGGTGACAGCGCCGCGCATGAGTCTGTGCTCGGGCTGATCGTTTTGCCAGCGCATGGTGGCGTCGCAACTGCCTTGCGCGGCATTCCACGCCGGGATGGCGTCGTCATCTTGTACGCCATCGGGAATCACGCCTAACTCAGTCGTGGCATCGCTGACCAGGCAAGCGTCGGGCAGGCCGGTGGCGATCAGTGAATTATCCGCGCCGATGGGTTCGTACTCGCCTGTGCCGCTAAAGCCCTGGCCCGATCGATACCTGTCCAACATACCGCGCACCGCGTCTTCGTCGTCGCAACTCTGAAAGAAGGTCCCATTCGCCAAGGCGGTCATCGAGAGACAGACCGCAGTGAAGGCGGCCGTAACGGCAACGCGCTGCCAGAGCTGCGCAGACTGCCGAGGCCAAATTGCCGCTGCAAAAAAAACCGCCATTGGCGCCTCCAGAACCAGCAGCCAGCGCCAGGGAAACTGCAGAAAGCGCAGATCGGGCAGCAGATTCCATAGCCAATGCGAGACCGGGAACAAGAGAAAGAGAACGGCCACAGGCGTGAGGGCAAGTGGTATCCACCAAAGCCGCTTCCCCGGCAAACTGCCGCGCAGCCAACTCGCCAGCAGGCCGCCTAGCGCCACGGCGATCATGCAGACTGCGATGATCGAGGCTGTGCGGAGCACCTCGTCGTGCAGCGCGAGGGTCGGATCGGCGTGAACGGCAAACAACCAGTTGTTTTCGAGCGTCTGCCCAGGATCCAAGGTGACCTGGTGGATATCCACCCATCGCTGTTCCCATGCCGCGGGGACAAGGTAGATCGCCACCAGACCGATTCCCAGCGCGGCGCCGGCTGAGGCGCGCAACAAAAACGCACAGGAACGTGAAAGAAAGGTCAGAGTCAGCGCGACGGCGGCAAGCAGGTAGCATGCCATCACTCCGACAGTCGGGTTCGATAGCCAAGCCCCGGCCACGGCCACAGCAAGTGGTAATACCGAGCCAGTCAGAGCGCGTTTCCAAGTAGACGAGCGAACAGTGGCGTCACGATCATGAAGTACGAAGAGCAGCACGAGCGGAATCCAGACTCCGCCTGCAAGCTCCGCGAAGGCCGCTCGTTCGTAGGCCGTGAAGAGGGCGTAGCCGGAGAACAAGGCTGCGCATCCGGCCAGTGTGGCCGCGCCGTCCGTTAGAGCGTGTCTCGCCAGCGCACGCGTGGCGAGGCCCGTTCCGGCCAGCAGGAGAAAAGTCAGCATGATCGGTACAAACTGCCAGGGAAGAGCAAGACCCAGCGCAGCGGCCAGCATCCAGGTCAGCGGCGAGTAGAAGACGAAGCGCGGCTCGCCTGCGCCCAGGTTTGCGCTTGGGGTCCAATGCGGGTAGAGAATCCCGCGCCTCCAACTGTTCATGCAATCGAGCCATGAGACCAGATGGAAGTCGAAGTCGTGGCCGCAAGAGTCGCCGCGGACAAGCTGCGGAGTAACTGCCACGGCCGCAGCCAGCAGTACGACCGCCGGCCCGGCAAGCGATCGCCAGCGGGCATTTTCAGTCAGCTTCATGGCAGCAGCCGCAGCGTGTGGCGCGTTGCAGCAGTTACCGCTGCGGGAGTGAAAGGCAGCGCAAAGGTCGTGCCGTTGTAATAGTCGTTCCACTGATCGCGGAAGTAAGGCGAATAGGGATTGCCGCTCTCGCCGAGCACAATACTCTCCGTCGAGCCGTCGATGTTGCTCCAATCCATGGTAAATCGCTGGGAGGGGCCAAACTCGCGGCCCACTTGCTTCACGGTGGTCGTGTCGCCGCTTAGCGGCTGCTCGCCGGTTCCGGCCTTGCGGCTCAGAAAAGGCAGAAACTGCGCGAGCGGATGCTCGATGTCGACCACATGCCAGCTTCCATAACTCCAGCGAGTAATATCCGCGGGGGCTTTGCCACTCTTCATACCCTGGCGAACGGCGTAAGTTAGTAATGCATCCCAATTCTTATAACTCGCGGGAAGCCATTCCGAGTTACCGTGCATGATAATCTCTTCCTCTGCAAAGTTCGATTCACCCCATTGATAAAACGCAGCGTCTTCGCCTAACTTGGGCTTGAGAATAAGCGGCCAGAGGGCATATCTCGCCTGAGTTACAATCGATGCGGCGGCAGAGTCCGTGGTCAGCTTGCCATCCCAACTGCGCATCAGATCCGCGGCCTTCTGTAGCTGTGCGTCTGCGCCGGGTGTGTGGTCGATGGCATAGGCAAAACGATGGCCCAGCTCCTGGTCGACTTCGCTATAGACGTCAGTCTGAACCGCGAGCAGGTCGGCGGGGGTGAGATGATCGCGGCCATCGAGCATTTTGTAGATGCGCTCGATGCGGTAGGGATCTGCCCATTCGTGGGTGAGCGGGATTGGAGCGTTGTCGGCAGTGACGCGCGAATTTGCCGTGGCGAGAAATCCGGAGGAAGGATCGATTGCGTGTGGCATGAGGTCGAATGGAAGATAGGTTCCCGGAACAAGGGTGGAGTCGGCCCACTCGTTCGTCCCTTGGCGCGAATCCAGATTTTCATGGTGAAACGGAACCGAGTTACCAAGAAATGGAATGGGCACCTTGCCAATCGCATGGTATGCGACGCGTCCCTGATCGTCGCTATAGACCACATTTTGCGTTGGCCAGCACCACTCGCTTAACGCTGCCGAAAACTCCGTCCAATTCGATGCCACATTCATTTGATAGAGCGGCAGACCGTTTAGTTTGGGATCGTAAAGCGTCCACTTCAGCGCGATAGGCCGCCTTTCCTTTTTGAAGATCGGATTAAGCAGCGGACCGTGCGCGGTCAATTGCACATCGACTGTCACATCTCTGCCGGCGCGGACCTTGATGACCTCGTGGTCTATCTGGAGCTGCTGCCAACTCCCGTCATTGGCCTGATAATTGCCCTTGCCATCGAGCTCTTCGAGATACAAGTCCTGCACGTCGGCGTAGAGCGCGGTGAAGCCCCAGGCTACGTGCTCGTTGTGGCCGGCAATCACAAAAGGCAGGCCAGGCAGGGTGACTCCGGCAGCGTGGAAGCCTGGCGCACCCTTTGCACCGTTTGCCTTCAGATCGGCGATGTACCAGATATTCGGCTCGGTGAGCGGCAGGTGCATGTCGTTCGAGAGCAGCGGCTTTCCGGTGGCCGTGTGCTTGCCGGAGATTACCCAGTTGTTCGAGCCGGCGGCGCAGCCGTCGCAGGCGGGTTGGCCGGGGACATTAACTAATGCGCGCAGGTCTTCAGCTAGGAGGGGGAGACTTCCCTCAGGGGCTAAAGCCCATTTTGATTCTGCGGCACCTACGGCACGACTGAAGTCGTGCCCTTTCAAAGCGCGGACTTTTTCCGCAACCTGTAAGGATTTGCCTTTTTCCGGCGTCCTATCGACACGGCTAAAGCCGTGCCCTTTCAAAGCAAATGCCTTCTCCGAGGTGACGGCATTTACGTTAACTGCCTTTCCCGAGGCAGGCGCGGTTGTGTTGCTAGCCTGGCTGCGGTCGTCGTCATCGTCATCGCCGGTGGGCTGGAGTAGCTCGGGATGCGGCTGGGTCAGGTCGATGCGGATGCCGGAGGGCGGATGGTCGCGCCACGAGCCTACTGGATAGAGTTCACTCTCAAGCTTCACGTCGTGCAGCCGCGCGGCCACGTGTTCGCGGGCAAGCTTTGTGTACCAATGGCTGTCGAGCATATCGACCATCATCAGGCCGATGCTGATCGAGTCCACGCCGGTCCATGGTTGCGGTTTGTAGTGCAGCAGCCTGAACTCCGGCGGCAGAGATTCCTGGTGCCGCTCAATGTAGAGATTTACGCCGCGAGCATAGTCCTCGAAGCGGACGCGGTCTTCTGCAGAAAGGTTTACATAGACCCGCCGCGCCGTATTGCGAAACTGCAGCACGCGCTGCGCGCGGTCGTGATCCACCATCGAGGGGCCAACGATCTCAGCCATCTCGCCGTTGGCGTTCCGGCGGAAGGTATCCATCTGCCATAGCCGGTCTTGCGCTGTCACATAGCCCTGCGCCACAAAGAGATCGTCCTCGGTTGCGGCCTCGATGTGCGGCACGCCGTGGGCGTCACGCCGAACAGTTACGGGTGCCGAGAGCCCGGCCAAATGCTCATCGCCGTCCAGCACCGGAAGCGCGGCGATGGCCGCCGAGCGCAGCCACAGTACGCCCGCGCAAATGGCCAGCAGCAACAGCATCGATAGCCCGCACGCCGACCACAGCAGAATCCGTGGCCAGCGGCGTTTGAGGCGGCGAGCCGGAGGTGCGACGAGAGGCACGGGTGCTTGATTGCGAGCTTGGAAATCGTCCATGGGTCTTCCACAGGATAACGCCGCCGCCATCTTCGGGGCGCGTCTCCCGCCTGGTGCGTGAGTGAACGCCGATTTCCAGATAAAATGGTCTTGTCCCGCCGAAGTCATCGTGAGGTCACAATGCAATTCTTAGTCTTAGGCAAAGGAAAAACCGGTAGCCTTGTCGCCGAGGTGGCCCGTGAGCGCGGCCACTCAGTGCGAGCACTCGACATCGACGAAAACCTGCACGCCTCGGCCCTCACCGAAGCCAATCTCGCCGGCGTCGATGCCGTCATCGACTTCACCGCCCCGCAGGCCGCGGTGGAAAACATACGTGCCGTGCTGGCGTTGGGCGGCAACATCGTCGTCGGCACTACAGGCTGGTACGAGAGCCTGGACGAGATGAAGTCCCTTGCCAGGCAGTTTGGCGGAGGGTTGCTCTACGGCACCAACTTCTCCATCGGCGTGCAAAAGCTCTTCCGCCTGACAGCTCAGCTCGCTCAACTCGACGGTTACACCTACACCATCGACGAGACCCACCATGTCTCAAAGCTCGATGCCCCGTCAGGCACCGCGATAACCCTGCGCCAGATCATCGAGGCTGCGCGGCCCAAGACCAGTAACGGCGAGGTCTTTATCGCCTCTCATCGCGTGGGAGACGCAAAGGGCGAGCATATCGTCACTGCTGTCAGCGATAGTGACACTCTCGAGATCCGTCATGAGATCAAGGATCGCCGCTGCCTGGCCCTGGGCGCTGTGAGAGGAGCCGAATGGCTGGCCCATCACTCCGGCCCGCACGACTTCCGCGACATCTTCGATCAGTTGTAGAGATTGTCTCTTTTGGAATCCGATGCGAGCGCACGGCATTCGCGACAGAATCAGGCGTGAGCTTTTCGCAAGAGTGCTGTTTTTTGCACCGCATTCACGCAACGTTTTTGGCTCGAGCCCCGCGCGGTATACACTTTTCTTATTATGGATACGACAGGTTGCGGTACTGCTATCGTTACGCCCTTCAGGGTAGATGGATCGGTCGATGAGCAGGCGTTGAGATCGCTCGTTGGCTGGCAGATCGACTCGGGGATCGACTTTCTGGTGGCCTGCGGGTCGACCGGCGAGGCGGCCACGCTGGACGAGGAAGAGTGGCTGATGACGGTCTGCATTGTGGCCGATGCGGCTCAGGGCCGCGTACCGGTTTGGGCCGGATGCACCTACAACTCCACTCGCACCCTGGTGCGAGTTGCATCCAGGTTGAAGCAGATCCGCGGCGTGGATGCGGTGCTGTCGGCCAATCCCTACTACAACAAGCCCTCGCAGGAGGGCCAGTTCCAGCACTTCCTGGCTCTAGCCCAGGTCGTAGCCCCTCTGCCGGTTGCGCTCTACAACGTGCCCGGACGGACGGCTGCCAGCCTCGATCCCGAGACGGTTGTGCGCCTGGTCGAGGCCGCGTCGAACATTCAGGCCATCAAGGAGGCCAGCGGAAAGCTGCCCCAGATCGCCCAACTGGTCCACTCCCTGCCCCGTGGCTTCAAGGTTTTCTCGGGCGACGACAACCTCGCGCTTGCCTCCATAGGTGTCGGCGCGCAAGGACTGATCAGCGTCGCGGCCAACGAGGCGCCAGTTGAGGTGAGCCGCATGATTCGCGCCGCGCTGAACAACAACTGGATCGAGGCCCGCGAGCTGGAGCGGCGCTGGGGCCGACTCTTCGAGGCGAATTTCTGGGAGTCGAATCCCGCCCCGGTGAAGACAATTCTAGCCTTGATGGGCCGCTGCACCGACCAGGTTCGCCTGCCGCTGGTTCCTCCCTCGGCGGCCACTCGCGTCAGGCTGGAGCGGCTGGCCGGCGAACTCGGCCTGCTCAAGCACCTTCCTCCGCCAGACGGCCCTTCCGAGGTCTTTTGAGATCTGAGGAATAGGAATAAGCGACCACGTGTAATCAGGCCTGATCAGGCAAACTCCGCCGCCACCGCGGGGTGGAGCTTCAGGGGCGCCGCGAAACAGCGCCCCTAAGTCGCATCTACTTCGTCGCAATCTCAACCAGTTCGACGCGGCGGTTCTTGGCCCTGCCATCGTCGGTCTTGTTCGACGCGACAGGGGCGTAAGGGCCATTGCCGAATGCGATCAAGCGGGCGGCGGCGATGCCATGCTTCGAGACCAGAGCGGTGATGACCGATTGCGCGCGGGCCTGCGAGAGCTTCATGTTGCTGGCAGCGTCGCCCACCATGTCGGTGTGGCCGACGATATACACCTTCAGCGTGGGATTGTTGGTGAGCAGCTTGGCGATCTCATCGATGGCCGGCTCAGATTCCGGCTTGATGACGGAACTGGCGGTGTCGAAATTGATGCCGTAGATGGCCACGCTGCCGCTGTCGGCAATGCTTGTGGCCATGGCCGCCGCGTCTAAGGTAACCTCCTGCCGCATCGCTTGCTTTTCGATGATATCCATGTTGTATACCGCCCCCCATGCGACGACGTGAAGCGCCATCCACACCTCATTGCCTCCCTTGGTGAAGTGGACCGTCGTATAGCGATCACCACCTTCGCCCTCTTCTAACAACACTTTTCCGCCAACTGCACTCACCGCATTCTGGTAATTGCAAAGCACCTCCAGAGCACTGGGCATCGCTCCCTTCGAGGGGTCTCGTTGGGAATTGTAACGGTATGTGAAGTAGTAATGGTGCCCTTCAACATCCTGTTTCTTCTCATGGCCGTTTTCCTTTACCCGGAAGGTAAAGGAATCAAAGCGCAACTCCCGATAACTATCGATGTAGTAATTCTGTGGGCGAGTAAGTCCGGGATAATCCTTCGATCCGGCTGCATCGGTCTGGCCGAAGGCGGTTGAAGCAAGCGTAAGCGCGGCAAGCACCACGAGCAGAGTGCGGAAGATGAATTTCATGATGGCTCCTTGGCAAATCTTATTTGTTGTTTTGAAATGGGCGGAAGTGCACGGGATTCCCGCCGCCGACACGATGGCGCGCAAGGTCAGCGCGGTTTATTGCTGGATTTGACCGTCGCGTCCCCCGTAGCCTTGCCGGTCTTCAAGTCGACCGATCCCGATCCTTCCGCATCGATGTTCAGGTCAAAGTGACCGCTCGTCCCGGTGGCGGTCCATTCGCCCTGCGCGTGGGTCGTGCAGTTGGCCGGCGGCGTGAGCAGTGAGATATCCGGCTTCACGAAGCGCAGTTCTTTCACCTCCAGCATCAAAATAGGCTGCGGAGCGCCCGGAAAGGTCATCACCACCTTGACCGGGTAGTTCCCATTCTCCGCAGCCCAAACGCTCATCTTGCCTTGATCGCTGGTGGTTTCCGAGAGCTTGGCCGCAATGCCGTTGATGCTCTCCCGGCGCAGGACGGTTTTGTTGAATGCGGCGAGTTCTTCCGCAGAGGGCGCAGGGCTGGCAACCGGGTCGTACGCGGCAGGCATATCCGGCGCGGTAAAGCTCATAGAGGAGCAGGTGTTCTGGACCACATCGAGCGTGTAGACCTTGTGAGTGACCAGGTCAAACCAGTGGCGCACATGAACAGCCCTGGCCTGACCTGCCTGCGCTTTCCCGGTCACATCGACAAACTCTCTCGGACCGAAGCGCGAGACCCTTGCCTCCACCGCGGCGTTGAGAGACATGGATTCGAGCGCCATGCCCGAAGAAACGGTAAGTGTGTAGGACTGCGGCACAGTGGTCTGGGCCGGTAGGAGAGACTCTAGAAGAAAAGCGGCAAACGCCATGAAAATGGCTTGAGAGAAGAGAGTAAGCATTGCGACCGCACCTTAGCTTTCTTCGCTCGGATCGCCTGTGAGCGACAAGGGGGTTCAATTTAAGAGAGGGGGCCCGACTGCGGTGAAGGTTGCCAAGGATGGTAAGAGACCAGCAGAGCAAATGCAAGCTTGATTTGTTTGTTTATCGAGGATTAGACGCTCTAGAGCTCATCCCCCAAGTCTTTGTCCGGCTGTTACGGCCTTCTTGCCAACTCCGCGCAGCCGGAGAGGGAGTGAAGTGGAACGCCCGCGCGGCCGAAACCGGGTTCACACTTCGCAGATCGCCGGCGCCGCCGATGCGCGGCGGCCGCAAGGGGATGCAAGCAGCATGGCATGAAAGGCCTGCTTCCGTTGGAAAAGGTTTTCTAGAGGGCGGTCTTCGGACGTGTAGTTCGAGGATTTCCGGGTTTTCGTCCCATTTTGGGAAGGATCAACTGAAAAACCGAGAAATCACAGGATTCTTTGGCATCGAAATTGCTATTATATTCTGTGGTTCAGGGTTTGCTCTTCCACAAGGCAACCAGCGGCGGAGAGCAGTAGTCTAACGGAATCGTTGAGTGGCTACAGCCGATAGGGGACCTCACCGGAGGGCTTGGTTCTCATCTTCTTCTCATGGAGAGTGATGCGCAAGTTCGAATCAGCCGATAGAGAAGGGGGAGCTGGAAGCCACAGCAGGAGTGTTTCTCTTCTGAACGGAGACGCAGCAGTGGATCGATCGCGCGAGGCCGGAGTGTACCACCCATATGGCGACAATACGCCTGGGATGGGGGACTGCGGTGAAACGAAGAACCGCTGCGCGTACAACAAGACCAGAGGATACATCCTCGGCGTGGAGATCGCTTGCGGCGACTTTTCCGCATCGATCCTTGCGGAACGGCTACCGGGGCTGACGCCAAAATCCGGCGCAGGGCTTTGGATGACTCCATTCCGGGGAATCCCGGTGTTGGATGTGCCGGTTCCTCTCGATCTGATCTACCTCGATAGAAATCATCGTGTCATTGAGACGGTGGAGTTTTTCCCCACCTTCCGCGTTTCGTCATCGAGCCCGCTGGCTTCGAGCGTGCTGGCGTTGCCCGTACATACGATCTTTGCTTCCCATACCCAGCCGGGAGATCAGATTGCTTTCGGCCGTGTCGAGGATGTGGAGCATGAACTCGCGGTGCTCTTTGGCTCGGGCGCCGCGGCCAATGCTACTGAAGAGGCGATGAGTGCAAGGCTGGAGCCGGCTGCGAGCGTGACTCCGGCTCCTTCGAGAGAGATGAGGGCCGCTCCTGCTCCTGCGAAGGAAGTCGAGCGCCCCAGAGAGCAAGAAGTTCCTTCCGATCCAGCGGTGGGGGCTGCCAAGCCTGAGCCGTCGAAAGAACAGGCCCAAAAGAAGAAGAGCTGGCTACAGAAGTTGCTCTCTCCAGATCCTGTTCAACCCCGTAAGAACGTACGGGAGACGGTGCCCGGCCTCACGGCCTTCTTTTTTACCGGCGGTACTCCTGTGCCGCAGACCATTCGTGATATCAGCTCCACAGGATTGTTTGTCGTGACGGAGGAGCGCTGGTACCCTGGCACGCTGGTCCAGATGACGCTCAAGAAGACAGAAGAGGGCATGCCCAGGACCGAGTATTCGATCTCCCTGACGGTCAAAGCCCTGCGTTGGGGCAACGACGGCGTCGGGGTTCAATTCATCTTGCGAGATCCGCGCAACCCAACCTACGACTCAATCCATGCCGAAGGTGCAACCCGCGCGGAGATGGACGTTTTCCTCTCGCGAATCGGCCTGGGCCAAGGCTGAACCTCCCTAGGTGGTTCCAAGAATAGTCCCTTCCTATCCGGCCAATGCCTTCTTCACCATTTCACTGACAATGCGGCCTTCGGCGCGGAGGCTGGCGGCTTGCAGCTTTGCCTGCACGGCCTTCATCACCTGGCCCATCTCTTTGGGGGTGGGGGCTTTGCCCGCAGTTGCGGCGACTTCCTGAATGGCCACGGCGATCAGAGCCTGAAGAGCGGAGTCGTCGAGCGCCTTGGGCAGGAATTCCTCGATGACCGCGATCTCGGCGGCCTCCTTGTCGGCCAGCTCAGGGCGGCCGCCCTTGGTGAACTGCTCGATCGAGTCGCGGCGCTGCTTGATCATCGTCGCCATAGCCTGCTGTTCCTCGGCCGCAGTGAGCATCTCGCGCTTCTCGATGGCTTTGTTCTTGAGGGCGTTCTTGATGAGGCGCAGCGTGGTGGTGCGAACCGCGTCATGGGCCTTCATGGCAAGGACGATCTGCTGGTTGACCTGAGTTTCTGTTGTACCTGCTTCGGGCATTTGATTCTCTTTCCTTCCGGTTACAAACGTTCTAGCTGTTTGCAGATATACCCAACGATATAATCACGCCGCGTGGTTTCGGCAATGTCGTGGTTATTGGCTAGATCCTCAATTGCTTTGTCAACGATCTCCCAGACTTTCGTCCCCTTATACAGATCATAAGGAAAGGCGGACGGCGGTCCAACGTCGGCTTTGGTTTGTAGTTGCGCTGGGCTAGGTTTGGATTGCATTGAGGTTCTCCTCCGGCGGCTCGGCCACGGTCTCGAACTGATCGATCTCGACCTCGCCTTCGGGAAAGATAGCTTTGACCTGGAGTTGCCCGCCCATGGCCTGGATGTAACTCCGCAATGTCGAGATGTACATGTCCGCGCGCTTCTCCATCCTTGAGACGGCGCCCTGGTTGACCTGGAGAACCTTTGCCAGGTTGACCTGAGTCAGGCTCCGCGCCTCCCGAAGTTGATAGAGGGTCATTACCCCGGCGGCGTCCTTCACTTCCTGTCGAATCCTCTCCTCGATCTCGGGCGGGAAGGTCTTGCGAATATCTCTCCACTTTCTGGCCATGATTTCACTCTCTTATCGTAATATACCCTTCAAGTGATATGCCGTCAAAGATATATTCAAAGTGCTTGGGTCTCAGGGGCGGAAAACTGCCAGACTCCGGAGTCAAGATAATTTCCACAGAAAATAAAAATCACATAAACAACAAATTTGTGTATTATGTGACTAGCCCATCGCCAAAGGGATGCTGAGCAAGTCGAGTCTCGACTCCAGGCCTGTTCGTCCCCGGCAGAAAACGAGGAGATCTTCATGATTCGCAAGACGCGCCTGTTTACGCCCGGCCCAACGCCGCTTCTTCCCGCAGCCCAGTTTGCCATGGCGGCGGCCGACATTCATCATCGCACACCGGAGTTCCGTGCGCTCTTTCAGAAGGTGATCGCTCAGCTCAAAGTCTTCGTCGGCACGCAGAATGATGTCCTGCTGCTGTCTTGTTCGGGCACGGGCGCGATGGAGGCTTCGGTCTCGAATATCACCTCTCCGGGCGATCGCGTGCTGGTGCTGACGGCGGGCAAGTTTGGCGAGCGCTGGGTGGACCTGACCAAGGCCTTCGGCTGCCAGGTCGATGTGGTCGAGAGGCCGTACGGACAGACCTTTGACATGGCTGAGGTGAAAGCGGCTCTGAAGCCGGAGCACAAGGCTGTCTACATGCAGGCTTCGGAGACTTCTACCGCTGTTAGCCATGATGTCGAAGCCGTTGCAAAGCTCGTCAAGGAAACCGACACTCTGCTGATCGTGGACGGTATCACCGGCCTGGGCACGCAGACGATCGACGTGGACGGCTGGGGCGTGGACATTGTGATCGGCGGCTCGCAGAAGGCGGTGATGATTCCGCCGGGGCTGGCCTATCTGAGCGTAAGCGAGAAGGCTTGGAAGACAATGGAAGCAGCAAAGAGCCCGCGCTACTACTTTGATCTGCGCAAGGAGCGCAAGAACCAGGGTAAGGGCGAGACCGCGTACACTCCTGCGGTCGCGCTGGTTGCCGGGCTGGGGGCGGCGCTCGATTACATCGCCGGGCAGGCCGGCGGCGATCTCGAAAAGGGCCGCATCGCGCTGATCGACAATGCGCAAGTCAATGCCAAGGCAACTCGTGCGGGGCTGGTAGCGCTGGGCTTCACGCTCTTTGCGCCGGTGTCGCCTTCGGCCGCGGCGACCGCGGTTGCTGTGCCCGAAGGGATGGATTCAGGCACGGTGGTGAAGGCGCTGAAGGCCAAGTTCAGCCTGGTGACGGCCAATGGACAGGGCTCGATGCAGGGCAAGATCTTCCGCGTTGCGCATCTGGGCTTCTTCGACTACCTGGACACGGTGGCGTTCCTGGGCGCGATGGAGCATATCGCCAAGGACGTGCTGAGTCTGCCGGTGACCTATGGGCAGGGCGTGGCGGCGGCGCAGGCGGTGTACGCTGACGCGACGAAGAGCTAGCTGTCAGCTGGTTGTGGTTCGTAGTTTCCCAGGTCCCCAAATGCGAGGGACCTGGGGCACCCAAGAGGTTGTGGTTTGTGGATGGAGTTGGAAGGCCGAGCTTTTAGCTAAAAGCTAAGAGCTAAAAGCTAGGAGCTGTTTTTCATGTCCGAACTAAGTTTTGGGGAAAAGCTGCTGATCGCGCGCAAGCAGCTTGACCTGTTTCAATATGAGATGGCCGAGCGGCTGGGGGTTCATGCCAACTCGCTCACCAAGTACGAGCGCGACGAGGGCAAGCCCCACGCGGCCGTGGTGCGGATGTTCGAGATTCTCTGCGAGCAAAATGGCATCCGCTTTGACGAGTACGAAACTGCACGCAAGGACAAGGGAGTCGCAATGAAGATCGTTCTGGCAGAGAAGGTGTCTCCGGCGACGCTGGCCGTGTTTGCGGCCGAGCCGGGGTGGGAAGTTCTAACGCATGACCAACTACCCGACGGTTTGCCGGCTGCTCTCGCCGACGCGGATGGCTTAGTGGTTCGCAGCGCGGTGCAGGCCGACGATGCCCTGATGGCACACGCGCCCAAGCTGCGCGTGATTGGCCGGGCCGGCGTGGGCGTGGACAATATCGACGCCGCTGCGGCAACACGGCGCGGCATTGTGGTGATGAATACGCCGGGCGCGAATGCAGTCGCCGTGGCCGAGCTGACCATCGGACTGATGCTGACGCTGGCGCGCAAGGTCTACTCGGCCAATGCGTCGATGCATGCAGGCAAGTGGGAGAAGAAGATCCTGCAGGGCTCGGAGTTGCGCGGCAAGACGTTGGGCATTCTGGGCCTGGGGCGCATCGGCCTCGAAGTAGCCCGCCGCGCAAAGGGCTTCGGCATGGAGCTGATCGGCAGCGATCCGTTTGTCTCGGCCGCTGTGGCCAGGGAGAACGGTATCAAACTCGTGACGCTCGATGAATTGCTTGCGGGGTCCGATTACTTGACGCTGCATGTCGGCTTGACGCCGCAGACGACGGGCGTGATCAACGCAAAGACGCTGGCGACGATGAAGAAGGGCGTACGCATCGTCAACTGCGCGCGCGGCGAGCTAATTGACGATGAGGCGCTGATCGAGGCTCTCAAGAGTGGCCAAGTTGCGGGCGCAGCTTTGGATGTCTTTGCGTCTGAGCCTTTGAAGGACTCACCCTATGCGACGTTGGACAACGTCATTCTGACGCCACATATTGCCGGTTCTACGGGCGAGGCGCAGGAGGCTGTGGGCATCCAGATTGCTCGCCAGGTGCGCGATTATCTGAAACTCGGCGTGGTGCAGAATGCCGTGAATCTGCCCTCGCTGACGCATGAGGAGTACGTCGTTCTGGCGCCGTATATCGACCTTGCCGGGCGTCTGGGCTCATTCCTGGCGCAGACGGGCAAAGGCGGCATTGAGGCCATTGATCTCGTCTACGGCGGCTCGCTGGCCGAGACAAAAACCGAACTGGTGCGCAATGCGGCGATTGCCGGGCTGCTGGCCGGCTCGGAGAATGTGAACAAGATTAATGCGGCAGCCTTCGCTGAGGAGCGCGGCATCCGCATTCATGAGATCAAGGAAGACATGCAAGAGGGCCATCGCGGCGGCGCGACGACCGTGTTGACGATCAAGCTGCATTCGGCCGCTGGCGAGAGCAACGCCAGTGCAACGGTGATTCGCGGTGAACAGCCGCGGTTACTGGTTTTTGAGGGTATTGATATCGAGACGCCGCTCGAGGGCAACCTGCTGGTCTGCCGCAACCTCGACGTTCCGGGCGTCATCGGCAAGATCGGCACGATACTGGGTGAGCACGGCGTCAACATCGCCAACTTTGCCTTGGGCCGCGAGCGTGGGGGAGTGAAGCCAGTGAAAGCGCTCGCTCTGGTGCAGGTCGACGCGCCGGTCTCTGAGAAAGTGCTTGAAGCGTTGGGCACAATCGAGGCGCTGCTCGAAGCACGGCTTGTGACATTGCCTGACTGTTGCGACTAAGCTTCCGACTGGAAGCAAACCGTGTCGGTCAAAGAGAAAAACCACCGCCAACCAGCGGTGGCTTTTCTTTTTGGGCGGTGGCCGATTAAGTCGTTGATTCAATGCTGAAGACGAAGAAACGGAGAATCTAACCCCCCGGGCGAGCGGCAAGGCCCCCTCAATGAAAAGCTGCTTCCTGGACAGCAGATGGACGGCATGTAGCCTGTGCCGATGCGGATGGCCATGCAAGTCGATGCCCAGAAAAATCAAACCCACGGTAAGGCATACACGATGGAGGCCGCAGAGGCTGCTCTCTTTTCGCGGTGGGTGGTCTGGGTTGAAGAGTTCGCCATAGGTAGATTTCATCTTAGCTGGAGGGGCGTGCTGAGGCTTCCCGAGACTTGTGGGGTTCTCAGGGATTCCAAATTGCAGTCATGACGAAGTTTGATGCTCACCAATCATCCCAAAATCGAAGTTGCAGCCCAGAGACTAATAGAGCATACTTGCAGCGTCAGTTTCCATTGCCATGAAAGCCCAGTCACTTTCCCGTTACGCGTTCGTCATCGTGGCATTTCTTTGCGCTAATTTATCAGGGTCTGCTCAGACACAACCGGTCAAATGCGACTGGACTGCCTTTGAGCGAAGTGCCGCAGAGATGCGTGCGGCTCGGGACGCTGCACAGAAGATCTCTGAAGACGAAGGCAACACGGATGTCCCCCCGGAGGCCATCAAACAGATCCAGCAGTTCAAGCACAGCCTTTACACCGCGCTACAGAGCTACTTCCTTTGCCAGCCCAACAGCGCCTTTGAAGTGCGCAAACTGGAGGGCGATCTGTATGCTCGGCTGGCGATTCCCGTCCCGCCCCCTCCTGACAAACAATCGATATTCGACGAGAACGACGGGGGTCCGTGGACGGGACTCTATCTGGACGATGTGTCTATCAAGGTTGAAACCATTCCGGATGCGCGCAAGCTCGTTGCAATCCTTACCGGTTTTGGGATTCCCTACGGTAGCGACGCCGAACTGGATGTCTTTGCGCCAGGCGAGGACGGAAAATTGAAACCGGCGGTTAACTTCACCTCCAAGCCGTACAACAGCATAGCAGGAGCGTTCGAGGGGCTCGATTACATGATCTCTCCCCGCGATCCAAAGGGCAGTTGGTTTGTCGTGGCGACTCATGTCAATCCATGGCCCACCTCCTGTTGGCAGGGCCTTTTCATCGACGCCGTCCGGCCATCGGATCTTGGAATGCAGTATCAGCTCTTTCACGATGAGCAATACGGGTATATCTGTAACGACATCCCTCCCTACCTCCGAAGTGTAAGTGCAGACGGATTTCAGATTCAATTCAGCATCCAATCCATTGATGAGAGCCGGGGATCCTCAGTAAGTCTCATGAACTACAAGATCGTCGATGACGAAGTCGTTCGAATTCAGCCCGTGGGCCTCGATCCTGTCAATTTCGTCGATGAATGGGTCCGCCGGCCCTGGCGAGATGCGCAAGACTGGTCAGCGCAGGGAAACCTGACAAACCTGCACAATAGGCATTTGAAACTTCACAAGCTAGGCGCCACCGACTTCGTTGCATTTCGGAATTGCGCCATCGCGTCAACAAGCGAGGTCGAGGCGGCTGAGAATGCCGGTGATGGGCCCAGCCACTTTTTCATTGTGAAAACACGTGGCGGGAGATTTACGATGTTGCGCGTCAGTGATCGCCCGGCAGATTCCTGCAAGGGACCAAATCAGCTGTCTTCTATTCGGGATCGTTAAGAATTCATTCTCGTTGATGGTGGTTGGACGGCTTCCTGGAAACTGACCCTCACCGGCGCAATGCTTCCGCTGTACAGAGCAATCGAAAATGATCTATCCTCGGGCCAGCGGGGTTCTTATGCATTTGCGCGCTGCCAATCGACCGCTTGTACCAGCCAACCGGCGTTGGTCGCGGTCGCGCGAGCGCAGCATCTGCCCGCGGCGTCACCTGCGTGTGCTGCCCCAGCGCACCCGGCCCAGCCTCTTTGCCAGCGATTAATTGCCGAGTAGCGAAGATTCCCCTTGCAACGTTCCGCCTTGCCGGTTTCGACCGGGTGGGGCTGCCCATGAGTGCATTGAACAGGTCCAGAGACGGAACCGCAGGTCTTTCGGCTTTGCTGCGCTTCGCTCAGGACGACAGTCGTATATTGAGGGGGATGCGAAGATGACCAAGCAAGAGATTCATGCGCAATTCGGACCGAAGCTGGTCTGTCCGTTGCCCGGACCCAAGGCTCAGGCAGCAGTCGCAGCCGACGAACGGTTGATCTCACCGAGTTACACGCGGTCTTATCAGCTCGTTGCAAAGCGCGGGCGTGGCATTCGCGTGGAAGACGTGGACGGCAACGAGTTTCTCGACTTTGCCTCGGGCATCGCAGTGGTTTCGACCGGCCACTGCCACCCTAAAGTAGTGGCCGCGATACAAAAGCAGGCGGCGGAGCTGATCCACATCTCCGGGACGGACTTCTACAACGAGCCGCTGACCGATCTGGCCGAGAGGCTCTCGGCGATTGCTCCTATGCAGGGGCCGCACAAGGTCTTCTATGGTAATTCGGGCGCCGAGGCAATCGAGTGCGCGCTGAAGCTGGCGCGTTACCACACGGGGCGGCAGCAGGTGATTTCGTTCCTGGGAGCCTTTCACGGCCGCACCATGGGCGCGCTCTCGCTGACCGGCTCGAAGCCGCAGCAGAAGCGCCGATTCTCGCCGCTCGTTCCAGGCGTGACGCATGTGCCCTATCCCTACGCTTATCGCGGCTGCACGGGCGGGGCGCAGGAGGAAGAGGCCTTCAGCAGGGGCTGCGCGCGCTATATCGAGGAGAGGCTCTTCAAGACGATCCTCGCGCCGGAGGAGGTGGCCGCCATCTTCATCGAGCCGATCCAGGGCGAGGGCGGCTACGTGGTTGCGCCGGATAACTTCCTGCGCGAGCTAAGGGCGATCTGCAACCGGCACGGGATTTTGCTGGTGGCGGATGAGGTGCAGTCGGGCGCGGGACGGACCGGCAAGTGGTGGGCGATTCAACACTCCGGCGTCGAGCCGGATATCGTCTGCATGGCCAAGGGAATCGCGAGCGGCATGCCGCTGGGGGTTTGCATGAGCCGCGCTGAAATCATGGATTGGGTGCCAGGCTCGCACGCCTCGACCTTCGGCGGCAATCCGGTTTCGATTGCGGCGGCGCTGGCTACGATCGATATTATCGAGCGCGAGGGATTGGCCAATGCGACGCGTGTGGGTGAGTTAATGCTGGAGCGGCTGAGGGGCTGGAAGCAAACTCACCCGACGGTGGGCGACGTGCGCGGACGAGGATTGATGATCGGCGTCGAACTCGTGAAGGAGAAGGCGACCCGCGAGCCTGCGACAGTGCTGCGCAACCGCGTGGAAACGCTGGCCTTTGAGCGCGGGTTGATGATCCTCGGTTGCGGCGAGACCTCGATACGGCTTTGCCCGCCGCTAGTCGTCAGCGAGCAGGAGGCCACGGTGGCACTGGACATCCTGGAGGAAGCGCTGACGTTGGCGGAAAAGGAAGCTGGTCTGGCCTGAAGCTATGGCGCATGGGTATCCCACCCTAGCCGAAAAGACAAACACGCGACGAGGGTGGGGCACCCATGGGTTCGTGGTTTCCCACATCTGACGCGATGAGACTGCGTCAGATATGGGGCTCCTGAGGTTCGAGTTGTCCTACTCGATTTGCAAGCCCAACTCGGGATGCGTCTCTCTTCGTTACCGCACCACCTATTCGACCCTCATGTTGGCGATTTCCGAGGTGCGGTGTGCGGCGCGCTCGAGGTTCTGCGCCATCTCCTGCGTGGCCAGATGTTGCTCCTCAGCTGCGGCGGCCATTTGATGCGAGAGCCCCGACAGCTCTTCGGTCTGGCTGGAGATCAGGTTGATTGCCCCCATGGCTGTGGCTACATCGACGCCGATGGCTGTGACCTTGGCCTGAATCTCTGCTGTGGCCGATGCGGTCTGCTCGGCCAAACGCCTCACCTCGCCGGCGACCACAGCAAAGCCCTTGCCATGCACACCGGCGCGAGCCGCTTCGATACTTGCATTGAGCGCCAGCACGCTGGTCTGCGTAGCGATGGAGGCGATCAGCTCGGCCACCTTGGCGACTCCGCTGCTAGAGGCGCGCAGGCTCTCGATGGCCCCCTTGCTCTCGGCACTGGCGGCGCGCGACTTCTCAGAGGCCTGTGCAACGTTCGCTGCGTTCTTTGCGATCTCGGCGATGCTAGACTCGATCTCGTGGGTGGCCGTGGCCACCATCTGCAGATTGCCGTTCAGATGCTCGATGTCGTTGCGCTGCGACTCCTGCGCCGCGCGCACCGCGTCGATAGCCGCCTGGGTACTGATACCCCAGACGACGACAGCGCCGATGAACTCGCCGCTGCTGCCGGTCATCGCCTCGACATTGAGGTCGAGCTTGACCGGCCCCAGCGGGATGGTTGCCTTGTGCGGTAGATGATGCACGCCCCGTCCCGCGCCCAGAATCCTGTCGATATTCTGCGGCGACTTGTGAAAGATATGGATCGAATTGCCTACGATCTTGTCCACAGGCACCGGGAGGTATTGCTTCAGATTCTCCAGCGTCTTGAGCGAATTTCGATTGAGGTAGCGCAGAATCAGCTCCCGGTCGCAGAACATTGCGTTGACCGGCAGCGCATCGAGCGCGTATTCAAAGCTGCGGTCCGGCTCCACATCAATCCGCGTTTCAGCGGGCGGCCGCAGGCTGATAGGAACGGGCGGAGCCTTTGCGCCGCGCTGTGAGAAGATGCCTGTGAGCAAGCCTTGAGACATAACCGTGCCTTTCTCCTGCGAGCCTTCAGTCCCATTCATTTCATCGGTAGCTGGGCAAGCGTCAGGCCTTGAATCCACAACCGGAAGACAACGCTTCCCGGATCAGCACTCGTCTGTTCCAGTTTGAAAAGCAAGCCGATTGGCCAGATGCGGCGGACGGGCTTGCACAGAAGATTTGCACCTTTCGCTTGACCGGTTGAGAATGGAGTGCCATGGGATGGATGGAGCAGATGCGGATCGGCTGCGAGGAGAGGGCGCTAGCGGGACTTGCCTGGGCGGTGCGAAGACAAGGGCGTGGTGATGCTCTGCCCGCGCATCTGGCCACGGGTATCGAGGGCGAGACGGCTGCCTTCTTCTATCTGCGGCGCAAGGGTTATGTCGTGGTGGCGCGGCGCTGGTCGTCGGGCGACGTGCCCGGCGATGTGGACCTGATCGCATGGCAGGGGACGATGCTGTGCATTGTCGAGGTGAAGACCCGGACCGCTCGCGATGCTTCACCGGCGGAGATTGCCGTTGATTCACACAAGAGGAACACACTGCGGCGGCTTGCCCGGCGGTACGTCCGCCAACTGCCCCAGGAGAGCGCGCCGCCGGTGCGCTTTGACGTGCTCAGCGTCTACCTTGTGCCGGGAGAGAAGAAGGAGTTCCAGCACTTCGAAGGTTCGTTCGGGTGGAGCGAGTGGGAGGATCGGGAACAAAGTTAGACAGGCGGTAATGGCTGGGCGGGAGAACGCGAGGGGCGGTGATTCAAACCGGTTCTATTCCTGCGCGTCCTCGAACTCTTCTTGCCAAGCCATCTGGATGGCCTCTAGCCTCGCTTCATTTGATTGAGCCGGATCGTCGGCGAAGCCTTCCAATTCGGTGACGTAGCGGTGCAGGTCTGTGAATCGGATCGTCAAAGGGTCGAGATCGGGAAACTTCTCCTGGAGTTGAATGCCGATCTCTTCGGCGTCGGTCCAGTGAATCTCGCGCGGCATTGGGAGTTTCTCCTATATTTGTCCGGCCAAATGAGGTCGTCATTCCCGCATCTCAGAATCGAGATGTGGGGCACCCATTTTTCTACTTTTCTTCGGCGAGGGTCAGCGGCTTGCCCTCGGAGACGATGTTTCGGTTCCACTTGGGAATCTCGACGACGTACTCGCCGGGGCGGGTGATGATGGCCTGGCAGCCAAGACGCGAGTTCAATTGCTGGTCGGCGGCCATATCGAGCCGGTCGAGCTCGTCGTCCTCGGCCTCGCTGATGCCCGCCTGATTTTTGATCCACAGGTGGCAGGTAGTGCAGGCGCAGACGCCGCCGCAGGCGTGGTCGAGGAAGACGCCGAAGTTCTCTGCCACGTCAAGGAACGACATCGGCTTGCCGTGATGCTCGTAGGGCAGCGTGCCGAATTCGAACTCGACCGTCTTGCCCTCCGGCTGGAACGTAACGCGCACGAGCTTGTCGGCGGGGATTGCTGTGGTCGTGCTGGACTTATTCTGGTCCAATTTGGTGTCTCCAAACTGCATTCACGTCGCGGCGAGTGGTATCTTCTGCACCGACCCGCGCTCTGACCGGGGGTTCGTGCAGCACACCTACAGGTGTTCCCGGCCCCCTACTCCGATTCGCCCCCTACCTCATATTGCGTCGTCTTTCCGTCGGAGAAGATGATCTCATAGTGCCGCTCGTACTTCCCTCCCTGAATCGGCTTATCTTCGGTAATACGCGCCCGATAGTCACCCACCGGCAACGCCCAGGGCACCGATCCAAGTGCGATCAACTGATACTTCTTCCCATCGATGACAACCCGCAGGATCTGATTCTGTTGCGTGCCAGAGCCTTGGAGCTCCGAAGAACTCACATGCACCTTGATCGGGTACTCCTTCACAGGTTCCTTTTGCGCAATACTCACAACGGAAGCAGAAAGAAGAAAAACAAAACAGAGAAGAGATTTCATCTCAGTTTCCTCCAGCCCGCATTATTGCACACATACAACCGGGACCTGTTCAGAACGTTCGCTTCTACGGAAGAAGGGATCACTTGAACTCTGCCGGGGCAAAATCATGCGGCGCAGTCACCGGCTCGGCCAGTTCCTCGCCGGCCGACTCCATCGTCTTGCCGCGCAAGGCGCTCGATACCGCAGCCTCCATCATCAGCTCGGCAAAGCGGTGCGTGGCTTGATCCAATGCCAATGTCGCGTTGCGGACCTGGGCCGCGTCTTCGCCTGCCTTGGCCTGAATCAAACGGTCGCGCGCAGCCGTGATCGCCGATTGCTCTTCGCCGCGCAACTGCGCCCATGCGGGGCTCTGCGGAGCACGCTCGACGGCGGCAAGAATCGTCTCCGCTTCATTGCGGGCCTCGATCAGCAGCCGCTTGGCAAAATCAGCCTCGGCGTTGTCAAAGGATTCGAGAATCATGCTCTCGACCTGCTCGTCCGTTAGTCCATAGGTCGGCTTTACCTCTATTTGCGCGGCTTGCCCGCTGCGCTGCTCGCGCGCGGAGACGTGCAAAATGCCGTCGGCGTCGATGAGAAACTTGACCTCGATGCGCGGCAAACCTGCACTCATCGGCGGAATGCCCTTGAGGTCGAAGCGCGCCAGCGAACGGCAGTCGGCGGCGAGTTCGCGCTCGCCCTGCAAGACGTGAATCGCTACGTTGGTTTGCCCGTCCACCCCGGTTGTAAAGTGCTCGGTAGCCGAAGCTGGGATTGTCGAGTTGCGCTGAATGATGCGCGCGACCACGCCGCCCAGAGCCTCGATGCCCAGCGAGAGCGGAGTTACATCGAGCAGAAGCATCTCTTCAGTGCTCTTCGATGCGCCGGCAAGAATGTCGGCTTGCACCGCGGCGCCCAGGGCTACGACCTCGTCGGGATTGAGTTCAGTGTGTGGCTTTTTGCCGCGGGCAGAAAGATGGAAGAGTTCGTCAACCAATTCGCGCACAGCCGGAATGCGCGTGGAGCCGCCGACGAGCACTACTTCGTCGATCTGTTCGGGCGTCACTCCAGCGTCGGTGAGGGCCTTTTTGCATGGTCCTGCCGTGCGTGCGAGGACTGGCTCGATCAACAGCTCGAAGACGTCGCGAGGAATCTCCCGCTGGTAGCGGTCGCCGTTAGGCAGTTCGATGTCGAAGTGGGCGACCTGCTCGGTCGAGAGGCGAATCTTAGCTTCGATAGCGGCCTTGCGCACGGCCTGCACCGCGCCGGGATGAAGGCGCAGGTCGACGCCGTGCTCGGCGTGAATCTCATCGAGAGCAACGGCCAGCAGCAGGTTGTCGATGTCGTCTCCGCCCAGGTGCGTGTCGCCGTTGGTGGACTGCACCTCGAAGATGCCGTCACGCAGCTTGAGGATCGAAATATCGAATGTCCCGCCACCGAGATCATAGACGGCAATCGTCCCAGCCTTCTCGCGGTCGAGACCATATGCGAGGGCGGCGGCGGTGGGTTCATTGACCAGGCGGAGCACGTCGAGGCCGGCCATGCGGCCCGCGTCTTTGGTGGCTTGGCGCTGCGCGTCGTTGAAGTAAGCGGGCACGGTGATGACGGCCTGCGTGACGGGCGCGCCAAAGAAGCGCTCGGCGTTGCGTTTGAGTTGGCGAAGAATGTAGGCCGATATCTCGGGCGCGGTGAAGCGAAGCTCACCGAGCTGGATGCGCGGGACTTCTCCGTCTTGCACATCGCCGGCCAGGCGGAAGGGGAAGAGCTTCAGTTCGTCCTGAACCTCCGCAAGGCTGCGGCCCATCAGCCGTTTTACCGAATAGATCACCCGCTCGGGAGTCTCGATCAGTGACTTGCGCGCGCTGTTGCCCACGGTGACGGTGGGGCGAGAACCATTGGGTGGCATTGGATCGAGAGCGACTACCGAAGGCACAAGATTGGAGCCGTCAACGCCGGGAATCACAAACGGCGTATCGCCCTCCATGGTTGCGACCAGAGAGTTGGTGGTCCCTAAGTCGATTCCAACTACGCGGTCAATCAAGTTCAACTCCGCCATGCGTTCTCAGGCTCCCAAAACTTCGTTTACGTCGCGAACCAGATTGCTCAGGTAGCGCCTCCGATCGAGCAGGGCCACCATCTTCTTTTGCGCTGCGCCACGTGTAGCCACGCCACCCTTGTCCCACTCGTCCCACTCGGCGCTTAGATCTTCGTCGACTGCCGCGAGCAGGCCGTCGAACTTTTCCTTTGCCGCGACCAGGCTGGCTTCGAGGTCGGGGTCGTCCTCCTCCACTTTGCGATTCGCGCGCATCTCCTCGAGCTGCATGTTGAGCTCGAAGACCTCTTCGAGCAGATCGGCCGGAACGCGCGAAGGGTCTACACGGTCCTTTCCACTTTGCTCTTCGCCGATTTCCGCGCCTTGCAGCTTGAGCAGGTATTCGGTGCGGCGCAACGGGTCTTTGAGGGTGCGATAGGCGTCGTTGAGCAGTGCCGTATCGGCGAGGCTCCACTCTTTTTCATTCTCTAGTGCGCGGGCGAAGCGGTCGGGATGCAGCTTGCGGCTCAGGCGGTGAAACTCATGCTCCAGTTCTGCCAAGTCAAGATTGAGCTTGGGCTCGATACTGAAGACGGAAAAATAATCCCCGCCCGGCGGAGGCTGAATTTTGCTGCAATGCGGGCAAAAGAGCGTGGAGTCGTTGTGGCCGATGGAGCAGGACCAGCAAGCAACCGGAACAGCGGAATCGAGCGTCTTGAACATGATTGAACTCTCACAAATCTGAAGTCTGCTATGAGAACGACGAACCGCAGCCGCAGGAGTGCGTGGAGTTCGGATTGATGAAGTTGAAGCCCTGCCGCATCAGCGTCTCTTCATAGTCGAGAGTCATGCCGTTCAGATACAAAAACGACTTTGGATCGACGAAGACCCGCACGCCGTCGAACTCAAAGATGCGGTCGCGCTCGCGTGGCTGGGTGTCGAATTTAATCGAGTAGGAAAGCCCCGAGCATCCGCCGCCCATCACGCCGAGACGCAGTCCGCCTTCGGTCGCCGAGACGCCTTCTTTCGCCATTGCCGTACGGATTCGTTTGACGGCCCGCTCGGTCACATGAACGCCCTGAACCGGCGGCGCCTGCGGTGCGGCAGGCGGCGGTGCGGATGCTTCCCGCGACGGCTTCGATTCGATGCTTACCATGTTTTCCATACTTGCCTTCTTACTGTGCAGTCGCGACAGAGCTTTCTGCCGCTACCGTAGCGCCGTTCTTCTTCTTCCAGTCGCCGATGGCCGCGCGAATCGCATCCTCGGCCAGCACCGAACAGTGAATCTTCACTGGCGGCAGCGACAGCTCTTTCACGATGTCGGTGTTCTTGATGGCCAGGGCGTCGTCGACGGTGCGGCCCTTGATCCACTCGGTCGCAAGCGAAGAGCTTGCAATCGCCGAACCGCAGCCGAAGGTCTTGAACTTGGCCTCCTCGATCACCTGAGTTTCGGGGTTGACGCGAATCTGCAGCCGCATCACGTCGCCGCACTCCGGCGCGCCCACCAGCCCGGTGCCGACCTCGGTCGAAGCCTTGTCCAGTTGGCCCACGTTGCGGGGGTTGTTGTAGTGGTCGATTACCTTGTCGCTATATGCCATGTGTCACTCCTCTGCGGGGGAAGCCGCGAAAAACAGTTGTCAGTGAACAGCGATCAGTGAATAAGTGAAAGAGTGAATTGTGGTCCGTGGCCCTTTTCATCCGCGAGAAGCCGTTGCACCTCTAGAGCGCAACGCTGTAAGACTCCAAAACCGCCCACTTATTCACTTCCTCGCGCCTTCACTTCTTCACTGCCTTCTAATGTGCCGCCCATTGAATCTTCGTCAGGTCGATGCCCTCTTGCACCATCTCGTAGAGCGGCGAAAGCTTGCGAAGATGTTTCACCACATCGATCACCTTGGCTGCCACGTAATCCACCTCGGCCTGGGTGTTGAAACGGCCCAGCCCAAATCGAATGGAACTATGCGCTACATCGTCGCCCAGTCCCAGAGCCTTCAATACATAAGACGGCTCAAGTGTCGCGGAGGTACAAGCCGAACCGCTCGAGACGGCTACGTCATTGATACCCATCAGAAGCGACTCGCCCTCGACATAGACGAAGCTCATGTTGAGGTTGCCGGGAAGCCGATGCTCCATCGAGCCATTGACGTGGACGTAGTCGAGCTCCGATTCGAGCCGCGCCTTAAGACCGTCGCGGAGTCCGCGCAGATAGGCCGCTTCGTTCTCCATCTCTTCCTGGGCGATCTCGCAGGCCTTGCCGAGGCCGACGATGCCGGGGACGTTCAATGTGCCGGATCTCATGCCGCGCTCGTGGCCGCCGCCGTCGATCTGCGCTGCGATCTGCACGCGCGGATTGCGCCGGCGAACGTAGAGCGCGCCGACGCCCTTGGGGCCGTAGATCTTGTGTCCGGAGAGCGAGAGCACGTCGATGTTGTCGGTGATCACATTGATCGGAACCTTGCCGACAGCCTGCACCGCGTCAGTGTGGAAGAGGACGCCCTTTTCATGACAGAGCTTGCCGATCTCGGTGATGGGCTGAAGTACGCCGATCTCGTTGTTGGCGGCCATAATCGACACCAGAATGGTCTTGTCGTCGATGGCGCGCCGGAGGTCGTCGAGATCGATGAGTCCGTCGGCCTTGACGGGAAGGTATGTGACTCGGTAACCGTGCTTCTCCAGCCGCTTGCAAGTGTCGAGGATCGCCTTGTGCTCGGTGACCTGGGTGATGATGTGGTTGCCGCGTTCGCGATACATCTCAGCGATGCCTTTGATGGCGAGATTGTTCGACTCGGTCGCGCCAGAGGTGAAGATGATCTCCTTGGCGGTCGCGCCGATGAGCCGCGCAATCTGCTCGCGCGCCGTTTCGACGGCCTGCTCGGCCTCCCATCCAAAGGAATGGTTACGGCTGGCTGCGTTGCCGAATTTGCTGGTGAAATATGGCATCATCGCTGCCAGCACCCGCGGATCGAGCGGGCTTGTGGCGTGATTATCCATATAAATGGGCAGAGTCACGCCTTCTGGAACCTCCACGCTGCTCACAAGTGTTTTCGGCGTATCCATATCGGTCTCCATCCTCATTGCTGCGGGCGCCCCACCCTCGCCGCGATTTGTTCTTGCGCTAGGGTGTGATACTACAAGCCCTCACCGTGTTTGCTTTGAAAACCCGGCAAACCCATCACAATGTCAGCGCGACCAGCGATTGCGCCGGGTGAGTGCGCAACGCCGGTTGCTCGTGTTCCGCAAGATCCTGAATGCTGATGCTCTTCAAGACTCCGGCGATTGTTTCGTTGACCCGCGCCAAAGGTTCCTTAATGGTGCAACTGGGGGTCAACTCGCAACCCGTCTTGCCCTTGGTGCAGGAAGTAATGAAAAACGGCCCATCGATGGCCAGAATCACTTCATAGGCCGAGATCGAGCGCGCCTCTTTGGCCAGCGCATAGCCGCCGTTCATGCCGGCGTGCGAGCGCAGCAGCCCCGACTTGGTCAACTGCTGCAGAATCTTTGCCAGCAGTTGCGCTGGAATGCCGTAAGCGTCGGCCACATCCTTGGCGCTGAGCGCAGGCTTCTCAGGGTGCTCTGCCAGATACTTGAGCGCCATCAGCCCATAATCGGCTTTCTTAGTCAGTTTGAGCATTCAATATCCGACTTCTTCGGTCCGTATTCAGTATACGACCGTTTCTGTCGGAATTTCAAGTCCCAGCTTCGAGTTAACGCCCCTTCACCCCGGAAAACTGCTCAGCAAGAAAAGATTCAACAAATAACGGTTTGAATTTGGGGAAAATGCCGATACAATCTGGCGGGTAGAGTAGTTCATTCCACCGATACCACGAGCGATGGCAACCGTCTGCAAGCACCCTAAGGTACGAATCGTCTCCCGGCACGAGGACGCAGAGTTCGTCGAGTGCCTGGATTGTGGCGAGGTCTTTGACTCCGAGGAGTTTCGCGACATGGAGATTGAAGAAAGCGTCGAAACAGAAGACAGTTTGGAAGATTCTTGAGACCTGGCGATTGCGCCTGGCTCTCCGTGAAGGCAGATAGGGCCTCTGCACCCAGTGCGGCGGGAAAGACGTCTAGCACGCCTTACTTGCTGCCATGGCCGTTGGCGGATTGCGCGCCCACGCGTCGGGCGGCTGTCCAGGCGTAGTGCAGTCCCGAAGCGATCGTCAATCCGATCGTGGAGTCCAGCGCCACCTGGCGAAAGACCACCACCCAGTAGACCGGCGTGAGCTGATGCAACAGCACGGCGGAGACCGCGAGGATTTGGGCCAGGGTATTGGCCTTTCCGAAGATGCTGGGGCTGAACTCTCGCCGGCCCGTGGCCGCATAGAGCAGTGCCGCCACCACCAGAATTCCCACGTCCCGGCCAAAGACCAGCACCGTGACCCGCATGGGAATCAGCCCCTGTACCATCAACACGACGAAGAGCGTGCTGAGCAGCAGCTTGTCGGCCACCGGGTCGAGGTACTGCCCGAGCATAGTGCGCTGCTTCAGTAGCCGGGCCAGCAGGCCATCGAGCGCATCGGTGAGCCCCGCTGCCACAAACAGCCCCAGGCTTAGCGCATAACGGCGCTCCAGAATCGCGGCGACCAGGAAAGGCGCCATGCAGATGCGCAACAGCGTGAGCAGGTTGGGAGTCGTGCGATACCGATTGAGTTGTTCGCTTGCAAGGTCCTTCATGGCGGGTTCAAACAGACGATGTTGGCCCGTGAAACTGGAGAGGAGCCTCGATCGCAGAGGGGTCTCCGTCAGTCAACGATGGTACAGCATCGCGGTAAGGGCCGCCCAACCTTTTCCCGTCGCCGTCAATCCTGATAGACTACGTGAAGTCGTTTGCAGGCGCGTAGCTCAGTTGGTTAGAGCGCTTCCTTGACACGGAAGAGGTCGCTGGTTCGAATCCAGTCGTGCCTACCATATTTTTCAATAACTTAGACGCATTCTCCTCCCTTCGCTTTGTC
>Ga0181526_10000177_pt1 | contig 68731 bp, 63 predicted proteins | sample PEATcosm2014_Bin_35_FD_119750 | JGI IMG/M metagenome (GOLD analysis project Ga0181526, IMG submission 119750) | Peatland microbial communities from MTU Mesocosm Facility, Houghton, MI, USA - PEATcosm2014_Bin06_30_metaG | ecosystem: Environmental > Terrestrial > Soil > Wetlands > Peat | place... | reverse complement strand
CGAGATGCTGAGTTCGGAAGCTATGAAGGCGCTGCTGGAGAAGTTGGCGAAGGTGTACGCGCATGTGGTCATCGATTCTCCCCCGATCCTCTCGGTGACCGACGCCGCGATTCTTGGACGCATGGTCGACGCGGTGGTGCTGGTTGTCCGACACGGCAAGTCGAGCAAGAACGTGATGCGGCGGGCCCGCGACCTGATGATCCGCTCGGGCGCGCCGGTCGCCGGCCTGGTGCTGAACGCGGTTGACGTGACCTCGCCCGAGTATTACGGATATTACGGATATACAGGGTACTCGTACGGATCCGCGGACGCCGATAGTTGGGAGACTCAGTCCGTGTCCGCAGGCGATGCCGAGGCAGAGAGGAAGGCCAGGCGATGACCAGAGGCTTCCTGACCGAGATCTTAACGACCGGCGACCGGCCTTTCGCGCCACCGTTGGGCGGGGTTGCGACCGGCTTGCGGAGGCGCGCGCGATGCGTCCTGGCGTGGGCCCTGGCCGCGTCTTGCTGGACAGGTGGAGCGGGTTGGGCATTTGGACAGGCAGACACGCCGGGGATTCAAGCCGGGGCGCCGGCTCTGGGCGCAGCGTCGAGCGAGGCTCCAGGACAGACGGCCACACCCGCCGCGACGCCGTTTGCCGGCGAGGCGATGCTCTACCCTGGAGCAGACTTTAAGTTAGGCCCTGGCGACCTGATCGCGGTGAGAGTTTTTCAGCAGAGCGACTATCAGGCCACGGTGCGGGTGGATGCGGACGGAAATGTCCTGCTGCCCTTCATCGGCAGCGTGAACGTGAAGGGCCTGACCGTTCGGGCGGCCCAGCTCCTGATCGCGGATCGCCTGCGAATCGGACAGTTCTACAGGAACCCCGAGGTTACGATTCAGGTGCTCGACACGGTCAACGGCTCAGTGATGGTGACCGGAGAGATTCACGGCGTGGTGCCAGTGGCCACGGAAAGAAGCCTGAAGGATGTCCTGTTGACTGCGGGTGGCCTGCCAGCGACTGCGAGCCACACGGTGAAGATTGTCCGCAAGCAACCCGACGGATCCGACGAGGTGATTGTTGTCGATCTCGGCACCGACCTGGCATCCAGCACCGCAGCGAATATTCCGGTGCGCCCGCACGACATCATCCAGATCACGCGCGCCAGTGTCGTCTATGTTCTCGGAGCGTTTGCGCACCAGGGCGCGGTGCCGCTGGACCAGGCCGCGCCGCTCACTTTGCTGCAGTTGGTCGCGCTGAGCGGAGGAGTTGGCTTCGAGGGCAGGTACGACGATCTCCGGCTGATTCGTACGGTGGGACCAGAGCGCAAGCTGGTCGAGGTCGACATCAAAAGTGTGCGCGACGGCAAGGCGCCTGACCCGGTGCTGCAGGCCAACGACATTGTGTTCCTGCCCACGAATGCGATGAAGGCCATGCTCAAGAGTCTGGGGGCGGGCGGCGTAATCGGACTCGTCTCAGTCCTGGTTGCAATACATTCTCTGTAGCAACAGCCCTCAGGCGCGGGAACCTCTCCGAAAGGAGACAGCGGGAGATTGAAGACACGGATGACCTCCGAACCGGAACCGCAATTTCCCAGAGCCGGCAGACGCGTGCGACTGGCCTACCTGGTAAGCCATCCCATCCAGTACCAGGCCCCGCTGCTGCGGCGCATTGCCCAGGAGCCGGACATTGATCTTACGGTGTTCTTCGGATCGGATTTTTCCGTCCGCGGTTACCGGGACGAGGGCTTCGGTGTAGGGGTGAGGTGGGACGTCCCGCTGCTGGACGGATACAAGCATGAGTTCCTGCCCAGACTGCGCGACGGGCAGGATGTGGGCGTGATGACGCCCTTGAACCGCGGCATCGTTAGCCGCCTGCGTGGTCGCGGCGGCGACTTGCCCTTCGATGCGCTGTGGGTACATGGCTATGCCGGCGCGAATTCGATACATGGAATGATCGCGGCGAAAGCGCTGGGGATTCCAGTATTGCTGCGGGCGGAGTCGTGGCTGCGCGATCGCGGACGCAGCGGGGTTATGCTCACGCTGAAGAATCTGTTTTTTGCGGGCCTAAAGCCGATGGTCGACGGCGTGCTGCCAATCGGGACGCTGAACGCGGAATACTGGCGCCACTACTTCGGCGACGATGTCCCGCAGTTCCTGATGCCTTATGCGGTGGACAACGGCTACTTCGCGCAGCGGGCGCGCGAGGCCCAAGCAGGTCGGGAGAGTTTGCGGGCGGAGCTTGGTATCGACCCGTCGCGACCGGTAATTCTGTTCGCGTCGAAGCTGCAAGCCCGCAAGCACTGCGATCATCTGATTGAGGCCTACGCCCGGCTCTCGCCTGCACCAGGGACGGAGCCGGAGCCGTATCTCGTGATTGTGGGGGACGGCGAGGAGCGGGCGGCGCTGGAGCAGCAGGCAGCGGCGACGGGTTTCAGTAGCATTCGCTTCGGCGGCTTTCGCAACCAGTCGGAGCTGCCGCAGTTCTTTGACCTGGCTACGGTGCTGGTGCTGCCTTCGCGGCACGAGCCGTGGGGACTGATTGTGAACGAGGGGATGAACGCGGCGCGGGCGGTGATTGTGTCGGACGACGTAGGCTGCGGGCCCGACCTGATCGAGGACGGAGTGAACGGTTGCATCTACCCGGTGGGCGACGTGGACGCGCTGACGAATGCGCTGCGGCGGGTGCTGGACGTTCCGGGCGCCGCCGCGGCGATGGGGCAACGCGCCTTTGAACGTATCCAGAGCTGGGGCTTCGAAGAAGATGTGAAGGGGCTTCGGCGCGCGCTGGCCGCGGTTGTGCCGGGGTTCAAGGCTTAGGGCTATGCGGATTCTGCACGTCATTCCGACGCTTGACCCGGCCACCGGAGGCCCTACCGAGGTGGTGCGCATGCTGGCGAACCATGGGCCGGAAGATTACGAGCAGGAAGTGGTGACGCTGGATGACCCCGGCGCGGACTTTCTGCGCGAGATTGGCTTTCCGGTGCACGCGCTGGGGCCGCGGACCTCGGTTTATGGACGCAACCGCAAGCTGATTCCGTGGCTGAAGGCAAACCGCGGGCGGTTTGATGGCGTGGTGCAGCACGGGATGTGGCAGTACACCGGCTACTCGGTGTGGCGGACGATGCGCGGACGGGTGCCGTATGTAGTGTTCTCGCACGGGATGCTCGATCCGTACTTCAAACAAGCGTTTCCGCTGAAGCACCTGAAGAAGTGGCTGTACTGGCTGCCGGTAGAGTATTGGGTGCTGCGCAGTGCGACGCGCGTCCTGTTTACTTGCGAGGCGGAGGCGGAGTTGGCCAAACAGAGCTTCTGGCTCCACCGGTGGAACGCATGCGTGATGCCCTTTGGGACGATTCCTCCGGCAGGCGATGCGGAAGCACAGCGGAAGGCGTTTTTTGGCGTTTGTCCAACGGTGCGAGGCAGGCGGTTTGTGCTGTACCTGGGGCGGATCGATCGCAAAAAGGGCTGCAATCTGCTGGTGGATGCGTTTGGGAAGCTGGCGGCCCGGGACCCGGGACTGGACCTTGTGATGGCCGGGCCGGACCCGCAGAACTGGCGCACAGAGCTGGCGCGCGGGGCCGAGGTTAGCGACCTGGCAGAGCGCATTCACTGGCCGGGAATGCTGCGGGGAGATGCGAAGTGGGGTGCGTTCCATGCAGCGGAGGTGTTTGCGTTGGCATCGCACCAGGAAAACTTCGGGATTGCAGTAGCGGAGGCGCTGGCCTGCGGCAAGCCGGTGCTGCTGTCGGACAAAGTGAATATCGCGGCGGAGATTGCCGCGGACGGAGCGGGGCTGATGGAGTCCGATACGGCTGCGGGCACGGAGCGCCTGCTGGAGCGATGGGTGAAGTTGCCGCCGTTGGAACGAGAGGCGATGGCGGCGCGCGCGCGCGATTGTTTCCACCAGAGGTACGATATGCGCGAGAATGCAAAGACGGTGGTGCGGGTGTTTGAGCGAGACAGTCGTTAGTTGAGAGGCAAAGGCAGATGGCGAAGGACGCGCATTACAACGCGGCGGAGCACATTTCCCCGGAGACGGCGGCGGACCCGTATCTGCGGCCGGCGTTTGCGGCGAGCGATCGGGCGCGCCGGCTGGTGTGGAATGTTTGCCGAGTGGTGCTATATCGCCCGTCGCCGCGGCCGATGCATGCGTGGCGGGCGTTCCTGCTGCGGTGCTTCGGCGCGAAGATGGGACCGGGCTGCCACTTCTATCCGGCATCGAAGGTGTGGGCGCCGTGGAACCTGGTGTGCGCGGACCAGGTGACGGCGGCGGATGGCGCGGAGATCTACAACCCGGCGCCGATGCGGTTCGGCTCGCACGCGATTCTGTCGCAGGACGCCTTTGTCTGCGGCGCGACGCATGACTACGACGATCCGCGCTTCCCGCTGCTGGCCTACGCGATGGACTTTGGCGCATACGCGTGGGTGTGCGCGCGGGCCTCAGTCGGCCCCGGTGCCAACCTGGGCGAGGGCGCGGTGCTGGGCCTGGGATCGGTCGCGACCCGCGATCTGGAGCCGTGGGGGGTGTATGCGGGAGTTCCCGCGGTGAAGGTGAAGGAGCGGAAACGGTTAGTGGGTACAGCGTAGACCCACATCTCAGAAGCGAGATGTGGGGCACCCAATTCTGGGGCGGGTTTGGTTCAGCCGCGGAGTTTGTCGAGCAGGTCGGTGGGGTGGACGGGCTTGGCGAGGATTTCGAACTCGTGTCCGTCCTGGCGGGCTTTCTCCAGCAGATCGGCGGTGGCAGCCTGGCCGGAAAAGAGCAGGATCTTGCAGTTCGGCATCTTCTGTTTGGTTGCGATGGCGGCCTCGATGCCGGTCATTCCGGTCATGATGACGTCGGTGATGAGCATGTCGGGCCGGAAGCCATCCAGGGCTTCGATGGCTTTCTCCCCGCTGTACACGGCGCGCGCCTCAAACCCTGCCTGATTGAGAATGATGGCTAGGGTGTTGGCAATGACCTGTTCGTCGTCGGCTACAAGTACCTTGCGTTTGATCGGTGCTGCGGCTGGCGCTTCAGACATGCGGAGGGTCCCCAGATGAATGGTGTGAGAAAAGTAGGGGGTAACGTCTTCAGATGCCCCACAACTCATTCTGAACGTACCTGATAATGATACGCTGACGGGAGCGAAGGATGCCGGTGGCGGCCTTAAATTCCTCGCCCCGCCGCGGGCAAAATCAACAAACAAAGAAGAATCCATGCCGCAGACGATCATCCGTGCCGAACACGTCGAAAAGTACTACGCCCAGCCCAGCGAGAACCGCATCCAGGTGATCGCGCCCACTGACTTGCAGGTGTTCTCAGGCGAGATCCTGGCGCTGCTGGGGCCCTCGGGTTCGGGCAAATCGACGCTGCTGCGCATGTTGACCGGCCTCTCGAAGCCTTCGGCGGGCGAGGTGTACTGGCACGAGCAGCCGATCGCTACGTGCGAGCCGAATGTCTCCATCGTGTTCCAGAGCTTTGCGCTTTTCCCGTGGCTCACCGTACTCGAAAACGTGGAGGCGCCGCTGCAGGCGCGCGGCATGGACGCCGCGGAGCAACGCCGGCGGGGATTGAAGATCCTGGACACGGTTGGGCTGGATGGCTTCCAGACGGCGTACCCCAAGGAGCTTTCGGGAGGGATGCGGCAGAGGGTGGGATTTGCGCGGGCGCTGGTGGTAGAGCCGGAGGTCTTGTTCATGGACGAGCCGTTTTCGGCGCTGGACGTGCTGACGGCGGAGAACCTGCGCAGCGAATTGCTGGAGTTGTGGCAGAAGAAGACGATTCCCACCAAGGCGATCTTCCTGGTGACGCACAACATCGAGGAGGCGGTGCTGCTGGCCGACCGCATTATCGTGCTGGGGCGCAACCCGGGAGTGGTGCGGACGGACTTCCAGGTGACGCTGCCGCATCCGCGCGACCGCAAAAGCGAGGCGTTTACACAGCTGGTGGACTACATCTACAAGGTGCTGACGCAGCCGGGCGCGCAGCCTCCCGCGCTGCCCCGCGTGCCTGTGGGCAAGCCTGCCGCGGAGCCGCGTACGGCGCACTACCAGGAGCTGCCGCATGCACGCCCGGGCGGCATCGCCGGACTGCTGGAGTTGCTGCTGGACCACCATGGCAAGGACGACATCTACCGGCTGGCCGACGACCTGGGATTCGAGATCGACGACCTGCTGCCGATTGTGGATGCGGCCCAGATGCTCCGCTTCCTCACCGTTACCGAAGGAGATGCGGAGATCACGCCGGCGGGCGAGGCGTATGCGAACTCCGAGATTCTGCGGCAGAAGGAGCTCTTCCGCAAAGCAGCGCTGGACAATGTGCTGCTGCTGCGGCAGATCGTACGCGCCATCGACGCGAAGAGCGACCACACCGTTCCCGAGGAGTTCTTCCACGACCTGCTGGACGAGCAGTTCACCGAAGAGGTGACGCTGCGGCAATTGGAGACGGCGATCAACTGGGGCCGGTATGCCGAACTGTTCGACTTCGACGCAGCGCGGCGGAGGTTCATCCTGCCGGAGCGGCAATCCGAGCCGCCCGACGAACCGGGCGCTACCGCCGATGCTCCCAACTCGGAGATCGGCAAGTGAATCCGCTGCACATCAATACCAGCTACGAAAGCGGGCGGGAGACGTTGGCGAGTTCACGGGTATTCCGGCGCACCTGGCCGGTAGTGTTGGATCTGTGCGTCGCGGCGATTGGGCTGGCGATCTTTTACGCAATCGTGCGCATCGCGATGCTATGGGCGGGGCCTCCGTCGGAGCAGATGGTGGTGTCGCTGAGCCCGCGGGCGCTGCCGCAGTATGCGTTCTATTCGGTGGTGCGCATCTTCCTGGCGTATGTGCTGAGCCTGGTCTTCGCAGTGAGCTACGGATACCTGGCCGCGTACAACAAGCGCGTGGAAGCGTTCATGATCGCCGCGCTCGACATCATGCAGTCCATCCCGGTCCTGAGCTTTCTGCCTCCGGTGATGCTTGCCATGATTGCGCTGTTCCCAACCCGGCACGTGGGCGTGGAGTTGGGCGCAATTGTGCTGCTGTTTACCGGCGCAGTATGGAACATGGCGTTCAGTTTCTATTCGTCGCTGAAGAGCATCCCGCGTGAGCTGCGTGAGGCCGCGGACATCAACCGTTTCTCGTGGCTGCAGCGGCTGGTGCAACTGGAGCTGCCGTTTGCCGCGATTGGGCTGGTGTGGAACTCGGTGATGTCGGTGGCGGGCGCGTGGTTCACGCTGATGGCCTGCGAGATGTTTCACTTCGGGACGAAGGACTTCCGGCTGCCCGGGCTGGGCTCGTACCTGCAAACCGCGGCGGACCAGAAGAACGGCAGGGCGATTGTGTGGGGGCTGGTCGCGATGATCGCGATCATCGTGGCGATCGACCAGTTGATCTGGCGGCCGCTGATCGCGTGGAGCGACAAGTTCAAGTTCGAGCAGGTGGAGAGTTCGCAGCAGGTACACTCTCCGCTGCTGCACCTTTTCACTCATTCGAATGTGCTGGCTGCCCTTGCGCGGCGCACCGCCGAGCCGCTAAACGAATCGATCTACATCAAGCTGGCGGCGCGACGGAAGCAGCGGCTGGCGCGGGTGGCTGAACATCCGCAGACCGGCGAAGGCCTTGGCGAACGGGTGGTGCTGTGGGTACTGCTGGTACTTGCGGGGGCCGGCATTCTGATAGCGGCCGAGCGGGCGGTCCTGCTGGTGCGGCCCGTCGACGGCGCGCAGTACCTGGAGCTGCTGAAGGGCGCGGAGGCGACGTTTCTGCGCGTGAACTTTTCGCTGGTGCTGGCAGCGGCGTGGACGATTCCGGTGGGCGTAGCGATCGGGTCGCAGCCGCGGCTGGCGCGGCTGGCGCAGCCGCTGGCGCAGATTGCGGCCTCGGTTCCGGCCACGGCGCTATTTCCCGTGGTTTTGCTTCCATTGATTAAGCTGGGCGGTGGGCTGGGTATCGGATCGATTGCCCTGATGTTGCTGGGAACCCAGTGGTACATCCTGTTCAACGTGATTGCCGGCGCAATGGCGATCCCGACCGACTTGAAGGAAGTGGCGACGCTGTTCCGGTTCTCGAAGGTGGAGCGCTGGAAGAAATTAATCCTGCCGGGAATCTTTCCGTATCTGGTTACGGGAATGGTGACCGCCTCCGGCGGCGCATGGAACGCCAGCATCATTGCGGAGTACTACACGCTGGGCGGAAGGACTCTGACCACCCTTGGACTAGGCGAGCAAATCACGGCGGCAACCGCAAATGGGCAGTTCCCCATTATTCTGCTGGGGACCATCCTGATCTCGATGGTGGTGGTGACGACGAACCGGCTGGTGTGGCGCCCGCTGTACCGGCTGGCCGAAACACGCTACCGGTTGGATGGCTGACAACCCGGGATGGTGATTGCTGTATTCTTCTTCGAGAGCGATGCAGCGGACGAGTCCGAAGTTCTGCATCCCGAGGGTTTCGGATTGCGCAAGGCTGCACTGGTTTCGATCGTCGCGGGATTCGTTTGCCTTTCAGGCCTGGGGATTTCCGTTTGCGGACAGGAACCCGGCGGGTTTGGCGGCGTCTGGAGTTACGGCGTCTCGGGGACGTATAGCCCCGATTCCAGCCATATCCTGATTGGCGATTCCGAGCGGCGGCAGGTCTGGACCGTTGGCGCCGAGTACAGCCACATGTTGCGCCAGGGCCCGCTGTTTCGCTTCGATTACGAGGCAGCGGTGATGCCGGTGTGGGAGGAAAGAGACCCGACCGTGACCGGCACGGAGTTTTTCGTCTCCGGCCAGCCGATCGTTACGCCGCAGACGCCGGTGCGCGTGGTCAATATCACCCATCGACCCGTGGGCACCATCCTGACGGGCAGCGGCACCTTCGCGCCGGTCTATGCACTCTTCGGATCGGAGAACACCTACGCCGCCGCGCTTACGCCGCTGGGCGCACGAGTCAGCGTGATGCCGCGCTGGAGGGTGCAGCCGACATTTGCCGTCGATCTCGGGTTTGTCTTCAGCTCGCGCGATGTCCCGATCGACGACGCCTCCCAGTTCAACTTTATGTTTGCGATGGGTCCGGGCATTCAGTTCTATAGCGACGCACACACTTCGTGGCGGGTGGAGTATGTCTATCGCCACTTCTCCAACGCGGGCCTGGGAGATCAGAACCCGGGCGTCGACCAGGGCGTGGTGCGGTTGACGGTGAGCCGCCACCGTTGAACCCACGCATTCACAGCCCCGGTGAATGCTAATCTAAGTCCATGAAATTCGGCGTGCTGGTGTTTCCGGGTTCGAACTGCGACCACGACACATACAACGTAATCGGCGGCGTGATGGGCCAGCCGGTGACCTATCTCTGGCATGAGTCGCATTCGCTCGAAGGCTGCGATGCGATCCTGGTGCCGGGCGGATTCGCGTACGGCGATTACCTGCGGACGGGCGCTATCGCTCGCTTTGCGCCGATCATGCAGGCGGTGAGGCGCTTTGCCGATGCGGGCGGCCTGGTGATGGGCATCTGTAACGGCTTCCAGATCCTGTGCGAGGCGGGCCTGCTGCCGGGCGCGCTGATGCGCAACGCCGGCCAGCGCTATATCTGCCGCCAACTCCACCTTCGCGTGGAGACCAACAACTCGCCGTTCACCGATGGCCTGGCGCGAGGACAGGTGCTGCGCATGCCCATTGGGCACATGGAGGGCAACTACTTCTGCGACGCCGCGACGCTGGAGACCCTGAAGCGCGAGGACCGCATCGCCTTCCGTTATGCCACCGCCGCCGGGGAGATTACGGCGGAGGCGAATCCCAATGGCTCGCTGGAGAATATTGCCGGCGTGTTGAACGAAGGGCGCAACGTGCTGGGCATGATGCCGCACCCCGACCGCTCGAGCGAGGCGCTGCTGGGGTCGGCGGACGGGCTGCTGCTGTTCCAGTCCATTGCACGCAGTCTGACGACGGCGTAGGGTGGCAATTTTGGGCGGCGGTGGTAGTCTTGCCGTGCAATGGTAGACATACATCATCATCTTCTGCCCGGGCTGGATGACGGGGCCAAAGACATTGATACCTCGGTCGCGATGGCAAAACTCGCGGTCGCGGACGGAATTACGCACATCGCCTGCACGCCGCACGCGAACGGCACGTACGCGTTCGACCCGGAGGTGAACCGGGCAAAGACCAATGAGTTGCACGAGCGGCTGGTCGAGCAGAACATTCCGCTGACTCTGGGCAGCGGCTGTGACTTTCATCTCTCCTTCGACAATGTGAAGCAGGCGAAGCTGGAGCCGGCACGGTTCAGCATCAACGGGCTGGGCTATCTGCTGGTGGAGGTGCCGGACTACGGTCTGCCGCCGGGCCTGACCGAGACTTTTTACGAGTTGCACCTCGCCGGGCTGACGCCGATCCTGACCCATCCGGAGCGTAACCCCACGCTGCAGAAGGAACCCGAGCGCATGAAGGACTGGCTGCGCGGCGGCGTGCTGATCCAGGTGACTGCAGACTCGTTGACCGGGCATAAGGGCAAGCAAGCGGAACGCATGGCGCTGAAGTTGGTGGAAGACCGCTGGGTCCACTTTCTAGCGACCGACGCGCACAATGCGAGTTCCCGCCCGCCGCGGATGCGCGAGGCGCACGATCTGGTTGCCAGCCGGTTCGGCGCAAGCTACGCGCACGCCCTGTGCCTGACCAATCCGCTGGCCGTCTTCCTGGGCAAGCATTTTGAGGTGGCGGAGGAACCGCATGGGCTCTATGAAGAGGTGAAAGAGCCCAACTGGTGGCAACGCGTGGCCGGGGCGCTGACCAGGAAATAGGCCTCTGAGGCGAGGCGGGCCTACAGCCCGAGACCACCGTCGACAGCGAGTAGCTGGCCGGTGATGAAGTGCGGCGCGGTCGCGAAGAACAGTACCGCCGCGGCGACGTCTTCCGGGGTCCCGTTGCGCTGCATGGGGGTGCGCCCGGCGAACTCGGCATACGCCTCGCCTACTTCCCCCTGCACAATCATGCCCGGTGCCACGCAGTTCACGCTGATTTCCGGCGCCCAGGCCTTGGCCATGGTCTGCGAGAGCATGTGCAGCGCGGCCTTCGAGGTGCAGTAGTGCGCGTGCGTGGCCCACGGATGGATGCCGCCCAGCGAGCCGATGTTGACGATGCGCCCGCGGGCCTCGCGCAGGTGCGGATAAGCGGCCCGTGCCGCCAGGAACGGCGCGCGCGTGTTGGTGGCGAACATGCGGTCCCACTGGGCCACGGTGATCTGTTCCAGCGCGGCGGACTCAAACACGCCCGCGTTGTTGACCAGAATGTCCAACCGCCCGAACTCCTCGACCACCGCGGCAACAGTCTCCTGAATGCTGTCGGGATCAGTGAGGTCGGTGCGCACGGCAAGCGCACCCACATCGAAACCGGCGAGGCCGCGGACCGTCTCTTCGGCCTCGGACTGCGAGCCCAGGTAGGTGATGGCCACATTGGCGCCGCTCGCCGCCAGGGCCATGGCAATCGCCCGACCGATGCGCTTAGCCGCCCCGGTGACCAGTGCGGTCTTCCCCGCGAGTGGACGGGATGGGCCTTGCGATTCCGTGGTGGGTGATTCAGTGCTCGGGGGCTTTGGCATCGCGGACGGCTACGGCTGCGGCGGGCTGCTGCCGGAGTTGGGCGAGTTGCCGGTAGTGGAGGAACTGCCGGACGTACTGGGCGAACTGGGGGCGGCAGGAGGGCTTGCCGGCGCGGCTGGCTTCGGACGGATCGGCACCTGCACTCCCGGCTGCAACTGCGAGGGCTTGCCCTGGTTGTCGATGTAGGTGGAGATCTGCGCGCGCGGCCGGATCATCGAGATGGTGATCTCCCGGCTCTGCTCATTGACCTGGTAGTCGTCGGCAAAGGTGGCGAACCCGTCGGCGATCACCTGAATGCGTACCTTGCTGCCGGTCGGGATAACGTCGATGATCGCCTTGCCGTCGGGGTGAGTCTTGACCTCCAGACTGCCCTCGTCCACACCGTCCTTGTATGGGTGGAAGACCACGTGCGCGCCATCGATCGGCTTCTTGTTGAAGCCCTTAAGCACGGTCACCTCAATGTGCGACGTATCCGGGGGCGCCTTGTACTTGCGGCCATGCTGCTGCGGCTTGGCATTGTCGTCGTCCTGCGCACCGGCGTGCAGAGGGGTAAGGGAGGCAAACATTGCCAGCGAAGCAAAGAGGCAGAGGACCGATGCGCGGGTACGGAAAACCATTCGCCCATTTTACGCCCAAGGGACGTTGCCAAGGGGAATCTGCTTTTCGCCGAGGTGCCCGGCACCGCCCAGTTGCGAGCGAATTCTGGTCTCGGGAAAGTCCCGCTCCTGGGCACCCCCCTCCCCCCTTTTTATGTATGATCTTCGAAACAAAATACTTAGACCTCCATCATGTTCGCAAAATACTCATTCCAGGCTTGTTATTTTATAAATATACCTGGAATCAATGAGTTGACTTCAACTTCGGATTGAGACCCGCATCAATAGGGGCCAGGCATCCGGGCTGTGCCTAGAGCGTGCGCAGTGCCCGGGGTACTTATTTTGTCAAAGTCCAGATAACATTGAGGTTAGGCGTTTGTATATACAAGTACTGATTGATGGTAAACGAGTTACGCGTGTGTATATACCCCGGTGTATGTACTTTTGTTGATTTTCACCCCTTGAGGTCTGGCGGGCTCCTGGTCCGGTCCGGGTGAGGCTTGGACACGACTGCTGGGCTCTGTTTTGGCCTTCTTCAATTATACGGGTGGTGTCAAGGATTTCGGTGGAAAACGGGGCTTGCGGCGCCGGAGGGAAAGAGCGAATCACAGAGAACACAGAGGAAAGAGAGAGAATTTATTCATTGAAGTGCTTTGCCTCATCTTTCGGGCGCGCGTGGCGGGAAGTCACAGGTACGTCCTCCCAACTTCCGAATTCAGCGATCAGAAGTGAGCTATCCAAGCCAACCGCCAGCGGAATGTGCGTGACTTTCACTCATATTTCACGCGGGCGAGTTGACAGAGTGGGGTGGCATAGCCTATGGTTAGCAATCGAGGGGTCTGAGTGCTAACGACGCGTCAGGCCTTTTCTGCGGCACAAGAGCGAACTCCGGCGAAGGGCCGAGGCAACCTGGCCGTACCCCAAGAAACTGCAGCTAACTTTCTTTGTAACAAGGAGATATACGCAATGGCATCAACAAAGTTTACCCCCCTGCACGACCGTATCCTGGTTCGTCGCGTGGAAGAGGGCGAGAGCATTCGCGGCGGCATCATCATTCCCGATTCAGCCAAAGAGAAGCCTCAGCAAGGCGAGGTGATCGCAGTGGGCAAGGGCAAGTCGAACGACGAAGGCAAGGTTTTTCCGCTGGACGTCAAGGCCGGCGACACCATCCTCTTCGGCAAGTATTCGGGCACCGAGATCAAGCTGGATGGCGAAGAGTTTCTGATCATGCGCGAAGAGGAAGTCCTAGGCATCGTCAAGAAGTGAGTGCTTCGCACCGTCCTCGACGCTTCGCGTGAAGACATCGACCACGGACAGCAGTTCGGCAATCCACAAAAAACTTTGACCGGCCGATGAGCCGGTAACAGGAGCAACACAATGGCAAAACAGATTCTGCATGGAGAAGATTCACGTCAGGCAATCCTGCGTGGAGTCAACATTCTGGCTGACGCGGTGAAGGTCACGCTCGGCCCCAAGGGACGCAATGTCGTCATCGAGAAGAAGTTCGGTTCGCCGACCATCACCAAGGACGGCGTGACCGTCGCCAAGGAGATTGAGCTGGGCAATGCGCTGGAAAACATGGGCGCGCAGATGGTGCGCGAGGTTGCTTCGAAGACCTCCGAAGTGGCCGGCGACGGCACCACCACCGCGACCGTGCTGGCCCAGGCGATCTATCGCGAGGGCGTGAAGACCGTGGCTGCGGGCGCGAACCCGATGGCGCTGAAGCGCGGCATCGATAAGGCGGTCGAGGCCATCGTCGGCAAGCGCGACGAGAATGGCGTGTCGTCCGGCGGCGCGCTGAACATGCTGTCCAAGCCGGTTTCCGGCGACATGATTGCGCAGGTGGGCACCATTTCGGCCAACTCCGACGTGCAGATCGGCACCATCATCGCCGAGGCGATGAAGAAGGTCGGCAAGGACGGCGTGATCACGGTGGAAGAGTCGCGCACCATGGAGACGCAGTTGGAAGTGGTAGAGGGCATGCAGTTCGATCGCGGCTATCTCTCGCCCTACTTCGTCACCGATGCTGAGCGCATGGAAGCCGCGCTGGAGAACCCCTACATCCTGATCTATGAGAAGAAAATCTCCTCGATGAAGGACCTGCTGCCGCTTCTGGAGTCGATTGCGCGCACCGCCAAGCCTCTGCTGATCATTGCCGAGGACGTGGACGGCGAGGCGCTGGCGACCCTGGTGGTGAACAAGCTGCGCGGCACGCTGAACGTGGCGGCTGTGAAGGCCCCGGGCTTCGGCGACCGGCGCAAGGCCATGCTGCAGGACATTGCCATTCTTACCGGCGGCAAGGCGATCACGGAGGACCTCGGCATCAAGCTCGAGGGCGTCAAGATCGAGGACCTGGGCACGGCCAAGCGCGTCACCATCGACAAGGACAACACCACCATCATCGACGGCGGCGGCAAGGACGGCGAGGTCGAGGGCCGGGTGAAGGAGATCCGCGCACAGATCGACAAGACCACCTCCGACTACGATCGCGAGAAGCTGCAGGAGCGGCTTGCGAAGCTGGTGGGCGGGGTTGCCGTCATCAAGGTCGGTGCAGCTACCGAGACCGAGATGAAGGAGAAGAAGGCGCGCGTCGAGGATGCGATGCACGCAACCCGCGCGGCGGTCGAAGAGGGCATCGTCCCCGGCGGCGGCGTCGCGCTGGTGCGCTGCATGCCGGCAGTCGACGAGGTGATCAAGAAGCTCGAAGGCGACGAGAAGATCGGGGCAACGATCATCCGCCGTGCACTCGAGGAGCCGCTCCGGCTGATCGTCTCGAACGCGGGCGAAGAGGGTGCGGTCGTCATCGGCAAGATCCGCGACTCGAAGGAAGCCAACTTCGGCTACAACGCGGGAACGGACGTGTACGAGGACCTGGTGAAGGCCGGCGTCATCGACCCGACCAAGGTAACGCGGACGGCGCTGCAGAACGCAGCTTCGATCGCGGGCCTGATGTTGACCACCGAAGCCATGATCTCCGAGATCCCGGAGAAGAAGGAGCCCGCCGGCCACGGCGGAGGCGGCGGCATGGAAGGCATGTACTAAACTTCCCTGCCCTGCAAGTCAGCTACGGTAAAACCGAGCCCCGAAGCGAGTTGGATTCGCTTCGGGGCTTTTTCCTGCCTCAAAAGTTCCTGAAGAAAGCTTTTGCGCCAGCGTCCACGATGTGGGTATACTTGCGCCATTCCCCGGTAGCACCTGGGAAGCGTCTTGAAGACATTTGTTTTCAATGTGTTTCACCATCGCGAATGGATAAGGAGATCGTATGGGAAAAATCAACCTCGGCCGCGTGCTGCTCGCAGGTATCGTTGCCGGAATCGTATCTGATGTCCTGGGTTACCTTGTAGACGGTGTTCTGCTCGCCCCCAGGTGGGCCGACGGAATGATGGCCCTGGGGCATTCCGAGTTCACGCCGGGCGAGATCGTCCAATTCAACGCCCTCGGACTGATCGCCGGCATCTTCCTTATCTGGCTCTATGCCGCCATCCGCCCACGTTATGGCGCGGGGCCGGGCACAGCCCTCAAAGCTGCCGTCGGGTTCTGGATCATCGGTTACCTTATCCCGAATCTCGGCTTCATGTGGATTCCGCACCTGTTTAGCCATCACCTGGCCGCGATGACAACGGCCGGCAACCTGGTCGAGACCATCGCAGCCGCGCTTGCCGGCGCTGCCTTGTACAAGGAATAAGGAGCCTGGGCCGGCGGTTCAGGTCGCTCTTAACATCAGTTGCAGCAGCCCTCCACCGTGCAGCCCCGGATGACGGGTGCTGCGCGGTGATGGGCCTGTAACCGAGCTCCCACGTTCGATCGGGAGACTGGCGCTGCGGTCTGCCTACTTGATGTGGAAGCGCGACTGAAACTGGAGGATGAGGCCGCGCACCACGGCGGGCCAGGGCATATCCGAGTCTCCGGCAAAGGTCTCCGCCCAGAGCAGGTGCCCGCGCGAGCCGCCGGGCGCGACCGTATAGATGCGGAGGGTCCCAAGGTTGGCGCCACCGGGACTGTCGTTCAGGACTCCCTGATCGTCAACCGGTAACATCAGAAAGCTCAGGTCCGCCGGGGCGCCTGGCGGGACGACCGTCTTGCCGAGCTTGCTGGTAACGAAGGTCGTCAACCGGTCCCGCGCTACGCCATCCGCGTTGTGAGTTTCGATCTTTACGCTGCTGGCAGCGCTGAGCGCCTTCTGGAAGACTGCGCCGTCGCAGTGGTAAACATGGTCCTTCAGGGTGCAGCCACCCAGATCTTCCGTAGCTTGGCTTTGCCCGTGAGTTGGCGCCGGCGATAGACCCAGCAGAAGAGTTGCTATGGCGATCAGCGAGAGGTGCGCGAGCAGCCGGCGGCGCGAGTGGTGCGCGGTAAAGCGAGGCCGATTCATCATGGCGACGATTTTACTCCGCTGCGGCACGCAGGCACGTTCGGTCGGCACAGGTTTGCAGGCGATTGCGGACCGTTATTTGCTTGCCGTTGCCGGCGCTACTCCTGGTTGCCGGGCAGAACTTTGTCGGGCACGTGCAACTTGGACCTTGCGGCTGAGAACTTCACATGGACCAGGTCCCGCTGAGCATCTTTGCCGGTGGGCGCCAGGAAGGTGGCGATGTAAGTCTCCGCGATCGCGTGCTGGAACTGGGCCAGAAACGGGGCCGTGGACACGGGATTGCCGATGCCCTCCCAGTAGCTGATGCCGCCCGTGGCCTGGGTGACCTGCGCTAGATAGTCCTGGCCGCTATTGTCCGCTGAAGCGCCGCGGATGCCGGCATCGCTGTAGTAGATTGCGGATACCGCGACGCCCGCACGCTGCGCGTCGGTGATCGCGGCGTCGACGTATGGGCTTTCCTGGTTCATCACGCTGGTGCTGCCGTTGTACGGGTCAACGCCGTTGGTGATTATCATGGCGAAGCGCGCCTTAAGCCGCGAGGATGTGCCCACACCGGCGACTGAAGACGAGGAAACGCCGGAGTCGGGCCAGTGCTTGACGAAGTCCGAGAGGCAGATGTAGGGGCTGGCGCTCATGCCCGGAACCCCTTCAGGCAGGTGCAACGTGGAGGCGGCCTGAGCGTGGTCGGTGGTGAAGGGCTGCTCCGCAACCACATGGCCGTATTGCATGAAGCCGACCAGGACCTCGACGCCGGGCGCCAGGTTGCGGACGAAGGCGCGCAGGTTGTCGAGTTCGCGGCCCATGCTTTCGCGCAGACCGTCGTCGATGAGCAGCGCAACCTGGGCATTGGCGGGAACGACGGGCGTCCACGCGCTCAGCGGCTCCTTGTGGTCGTTCACCGACACCGTCAGGTCGGACGCATTCGCCGGGGGCATGGACTTGAGATCGACGCCGACCAGCACCTGCGTCGGCACGAGGCCTTCCTGCTGGGCCGGCGCCGCGAGCCCAAACGTGAGGGCGGAAGTAAGCAACAAAGCGACTGAGAAAAGTCTCGTCATAGCATTCAGTTAGACGCGGATGCGGCCCGATCGTTGTCTGTGTAGCGTGCAATTACGCCACGACCGCCTGCTCACTCCCCGCCGATGCGCAGCTTCAACCCCGCCCGCACCGTAAACGGGAGCGCCGGATAGCCGATGGGCCCGATGTGCTGCTGGCCGAGCACGTTGTCGAGTTCGGTGAAGACCGTCACCCGCCGCTTGATGGCATACATGAAGTTGGCGTCGAGCTTGGCGTAGCCGAAGTCGAGATTGCGGTTGGGGAGGATGAGGGAGTTGGTGCCGGCCAGGTCCGAGTAGTCGAGGAAGGTGGAGTCGTCCGACCGGCTGGCGAACGCGCCCTTGAACGCGGCTGTCAGGTTGGTGCCCGAGTACTGGACGGCAAAATAGCCGGTATGGGGCGGACGCCGGAACGGACGGCTGCCAACGAATGGCGACTCGCCGATGGGTATATTCGGAAACGCTGGGTTGGTTTCGGGGAATCCGCCAGGAGTGACGGACAACGCGGAGCTGGCGAATGACTGGTCCACCTTGGCGTTGAGATAGGTGTATCCGGCGTGGAGAAAGAGGCGGCTTAACGGCCGGTATTCCAGTTCGGACTCAAGCCCCTGCGCGTGGAAGGCAAGCGAGCCAACATCGGCCCCATAGAAGTTCGGAACGCCGCCGCAGTTGGGGTTGGCGCTCGGGCACAGATTAACGCCAAAGTCCTGCTTGAGGGTCCCTGAGTCGACATATTCAATCTGATGGGAAAACTCGTTATGGAAATATCCCGCCTTGAATATCAGCTTGTCGCGGTAAATGTGCTGGTCAATGCCGGCGTCGAGGGTACGCGTTCGCAGCTCCCGAATGGGGGTGATCCCATAGGTTTTGATCGCCGTAGTATCGCCCAGCGCTTCAAGCTGAGTGTAGAGGCTGGAGAAGTCGGTGGCCAGCGATGGCTCCTGCACCCCGGTCGCCACGTTCACGCGGATCTTCGTCCCGCGAAACACCCGGCCCCCTGGCCGCACCGGCACATAGGCAAGTCCGATCCTGGGTGTGCCTGCAACACCGTAAAGGTGGTTTTTCTCCACTGCACCGCCGGCTGAGTAAAAGACGCGGTTGAGGATGTCGCCGCTGAACTGCAGTGTGTACTCGAAGTTGGTGCGCTGGATCGCCTCAGCCTCACCGTAGACCGGGTAGACGAAGCTGCCGCGCTCGTTCTCGTAGCGGAAGCCGAACAGCCCGACGATGCGTTTGGGGAAGGTGTAGTCGGTCTGGTAGTAGAGCTCGTCGCGGTTGGAGTCGGCGAAATCCTCCTGGGGATAACAACTGGCCGGATTTGGCGTGCCGCATCCATACGCAATTGCCGCCTGGCCGGTCGCGGCATAGCCGTTGGCGCCGCGGATGGCTACCTTGTTGCCGTAGTACGTCTGGTCGCCGTACTGGTCGATCACCAACTGGCCGGCCGGATAAAACGTGGTGAACTGCTCGCGCTTGCGGGCGATGCCGTAGCGCGCGAGATTGTGCCAGTTCCCTTCGAACGTGTTCTGGATGGTAAGGCCGGAGTAGAGGTCCTGATCGGCCTCCTTCGCCGCCGCGGAGATGCCGTAAAAGTCGTGCGCGTTGGGCTCGCCGCCGGCAGAGTCGGCATTGCGGAGGGTGAAGCGCACTGGAGTGGCCGCGGTGAGGTCGTAGCCGAAGTTGGCCACGGCGGTGCCGGAGTGGTATTCGTCCATAGGCAGTGCGTTCGACGTATCGACACGCGAGAACCCCGCCAGGTAGTCGAGGCGTTTATGCGCGCCGCTGAACGTGCCTTCGTTCTGGTAGGTGTGGAAGTTGCCGGCGCTTCCGGTGTAGTTCACCACGGGTTTCAGGTCGCTGCCGCGCGGCGTGGTGAAGGCAATGGTCGAGGACGCTGCGTCAGAGCCGTACAGCACGGAATCCGGGCCGCGGTAGATCTCCAGACCGGTTATGCCGCTGGAGGAGACGGTGCCGAAGTCGAAGCGTCCGCCCACGTCCTCCGCCGGGATGCCGTCGATCAGCACCTTGTTGGCGTCGGAGTTGCCGCCGCGTACAAACAGCGACGTGAGGCCGCCCATCTGGCCCTGTTGCACCACGTCGACACCGGGAGACTGGCGCAGCGCGTCGGATATGCCAACCGTGGTCGCCAGATCGAGGTCGGGGATCAGGGTGACCGCGGAGCTGGATTGTTCGAGTGGCGTGGGCACACCGGTGGCCGTTACCGTTATCTCCTCGTGCACCGAGGCGACTTCCAGCACGATGTTCAGCGTAATGTCATCGGTCGAGCCGCCGTAGAAGTCCTTGCTGATGCCGGGAGCGAAGGTTGCCGAAGACGTCAGCAAAACGAAGCGGCCAGCCAGGGTGGAGCGGATCTCGTAGGTACCGTCCGCACCGGCAATGCCGATAGCGACCGCCTTTTTGCCCTGAATCAGTTGAATGCGAGCGCCGGGAACGGGCAGGCCGAGCGGGTCGGTGACCGCTCCGCGAACCACCACCGCGCGGGCCGGCGGAGCAGAGACCAGAAGCAAGAGTGGAAGCAAGAGGAAGGCGGCGAGCGGCGAGTATCTGCGCAAAGCAGACGCACGCAAGAGAGATGCGGCCACTTGACGGCCGGAGACTGCGGACATATTGGAAACTCCTACGCTCCCCCCCGGGAACGTGGTACCTGTGCGCAGCAGAACCGGTCTCCTGACTTACGCGGGTGCATGCCGGCCGATCATCTTGACTTCCCTTCCCGTCGCCTGGCGGCTTCAGTGGGAAAATCCTGGCGGGCATTCACGCCTCTCCGGCGAGGGAGCGGCGTGCGCGCTTACAGTTGCGGGGCAGTGGCGGAGTTTCACCGCGCTTCCCGAACATTCCGTTGCGGGCATGGGTTGTGGGTTGCGCAGCCGCCAACTTGAGGGCAAGCCGCAGGACGAGCTGAAGCTTAAGTTCTAAGCGATACAGCGTGCGAAGTCAAAAAACGCCTGTTTCTGCGGCAAGCTCAGCCGATGGCAGAGGCAGTCCATCGTCATCTTCTTCCGGCGTCTCAAGAAACGCATCGAATAGCGTCGCGTACAGACCCTGCCGGCTCGCCAATCTCTTCCGCCGCGCACGCAGAAACTCGAAGCGGAACGGAGAGCTGTGCTCCGTCTCCCGAAGAAACTCCGGCGTGAAGTATGCGTGCGAGTCCGCGACCGCGCCGACGATCAGGGATCGCCAACTCATTCGCAGCAGGTCCTTCAGCATCGGAGTACCGTGCGGCAGGTCCTCCATGCGCGCGCCAACGCTCTCGCTGAAACACAGCAACTGGGTCGCGAGAGCGTCCAGCGGCGTGCCCTGTTCGGCGGCGCGAGAGAAAAGCGTGGTCGAGCCACGCTCGAGGTCCTCGCGCACGTCCTGCAGGTCGTCGCCGAGTTGCAGCAGAACGCCCCACGCGAACGAAAAGCGGCTCTCCTGCTCGCTGAGCCAGCCATGGGCCAGACATGCGTCGGCAAGCACGGAGCTGCCGCCCTTCGCGCAACTCATCCGCAAGACGTCGGGGTTGGTGCATGGGTCGCCGCCCGTCAGTTGCGCGACGCTGTCCTCCTGCGCACGATGGATCGCCAGCAGGCAGTCGAAGACCTGGGGATGGACTGCGCGGGGATATTGCCCTTCGATCAACTCCACCAAAGCCCACAGCGCGGCTTCATGGCTGTTCTGGGTGGAGATACTTTCGCCGCGCAGGCGCTCCCGGAAGCGCTCACTGAAGCGGCGCTTGGCCTCCGCGGAGACGTCCGGCCGGTCGAGGAAGTTGTCGGTATACGGATAGAGCAGGCTGTAGCCGAGGATGGAGGGTGTGAGTTCCACACGCGCGCCGAGCAGCGGCTGCAAGCCGCAAGCAGTCCACGCATTCCGGCAGGCCTGGATGATGTCGGGCATGCTCAGGCTCTCGTCGAAGCGTCGCGCCCAGCGCGCCAGCTTGGTGCCCACGGGGAGGAAGTCGTCCGTAAGAAGCTGAACCGCATCGCCCGGCAGATCCAGTGCCGCCGCGGAGAACCGGGCGAAGGATGCGGTGATCCGCTGCTGGGCTTCGAGCCGTTCCGCTCTCGTCCGCGGCGAGCGCTTTGCCTCGCGCTCAACCTCACGCAAGGCTTTGTCGTAAGCCTTCTCGCGCTTCTTCTGTTCGTCGGGGCAGTACCGTGGACCGGCTTGCGCCTGACGAGCAGCACAGCCGTTCCAGACCTCGAGGGTCTGCGCAACCTGCGTCTCCACCCACGACCAGCTATACGTTTCCCGCATTCTCGTATGAACTACGCAAACCCAGACCGGTCGGTTCCATCGCAAACGGCAATTGGCTCCATGCGTGCGGCTTACGGAATCAGCAGCACCTTGCCGGTTGTTTTGCGCCCCTCCAGGTCGCGGTGCGCCTGCGCTGCTTCGGCCAGCGGATAATTGTGCTCCAGCCTCAGCTTCAGGCTGCCTTCCTTCACCCACCGAAGCACTTCTCCGGCCCGCAGTTCAAACTCCTCGCGGGTCGCGGTGTAGTCCTTCATGGTCGGGCGGGTTACGAAGAGCGATCCTTTGGTCGAGAGCTGAATCAGGTCGAACGGCGGCACCGGCCCGCTCGATCCGCCATAAAGCACCATCATGCCGCGCGTCCGCAGGCAGGCCAGACTGCCGTCGAAGGTGGTCTTGCCCACCGAGTCGTAGACGACCGGCACGCCCCGGCCGCCGGTGAGTTGGCGCACCTTGGCGGCAAAGTCTTCGCGGGTGTAGAGGATCGCCTCGTCCGCTCCGGCGCGATGAGCAAGCGTGGCCTTCTCCTCCGTCGACACCGTGGTGATCACGCGCGCGCCCAAGTGCTTGGCCATCTGGATCAACAGCAACCCAACCCCACCGGCGCCGGCGTGGATCAAAACGTCATCACCCTTCTGGATGGGATAGGTCGAGTGCGCCAGATAGTGCGCCGTCATCCCCTGCAGCATGGCCGCGGCCGCCTGCCGGGTGCTGACGTCCTCGGGAATTGCGATCAGCTTCGAAACGGGGGCCACGGCGAACTCGGCGTAGGTCCCCATTACGTGGCACCAGGCAAACCGGTCGCCAACCTTGGCTGAGGTCACATCCGGTCCCAGCGCAATCACGGTCCCGGCTGCCTCCTGGCCGGGGATAAACGGCAGTGGCACGGCATAGCGCCCCTCGCGCTGGTATACGTCGATGAAGTTGACGCCGCAGGCCTCGATCTGGATCAGCACCTGGCCGGGTCCCGGCTCGGGTGTGGGCAACTCGCGGAACACCAGCACTTCGGGTCCGCCGGTCTCGGTAATCTGAATGGCTCGCATAGTGCTTCCATGGTACGCCCGCGGAAAGACTCGGCAAGCGCAGCCGTTCCGGCCATTCGTTACAGTTTTCGGACGCAACCCGTTGTGCGCTCCGCCGCACTTTCTGCGACAATACTCTCTGCATGCAACCCGACAATCTCATCTCGCTTAAGGACGACATGGTGGCCTTCATCGCAGGCCACGGCATGCGCCGCTTCAATGGCTACGTCACGGAAGAAGTGCCTACGGTGATCTTCGAGGACGAGGACCCGGAAGCCTGGAAGGACTTTGTGGAGCACGCCAAGGCTGCCGGCGCCAGCTTTGTCACCATGAGCGAGGTGGTGCTGGAGAAGTCCGACATCGCCATCCTGCTGCAACAACTTCGCGATCAGGCCTACCCCGATCCCGACGCGCCCGAGATCGACGACGCCGAGTACCTGGTGAACCACGTCGGCAAGCTCGGCTACCTGCAGTTGGGATTCGCGCACCAGGGCGTGATGTTCCTCTACGAAACCTCCACCGAGTGGTACGAGCGCTTTCAGGAACTCATCGAGACCGTCACCGACCTGGGCGGCATCGTTGTCGACGACCACGACGAAGACTAGCCGCGCCCGGCAGGTGCGGACAGTTCCTGGTTCCTGTTGACGGCCGTTATTCCAAGTTGCAGTGAAGGAATCTGGTTTTGCCCTCGTTCGAAAGCCTCGACGTTTCATCCGAATGGGTCGCCAAACCCTCTGATCCGCGCGCCGTCGTAGCTCTAGCAGCGCACCTTGCCTGCCCACTTCCCATCGCACAAATCCTGGTCTCGCGCAGCATCGACACTCCGGCCGCGGCGGAAGCTTTCCTCAATCCAACGCTGGAAGCTTTCCTCGATTCGCCCGCAAACGATCCGACGCAACTGCTCGGCATGGACGCGGCCGTCGAACGCATCCTCAGCGCCATCCGCGCCGCCGAGCCAATCCTCATCTACGGGGACTATGACGTCGATGGCACTACCGCGACCGTGCTGCTGAAGACCACGATCGAACGGATTGCGCTGGCGATCGACCCGCACGGCCCCGCCCAGGTGACCTACCACGTGCCGCACCGGATCCGCGAAGGCTACGGGATGCAGAACGCCATTCTCGGCGAGGCCGCTGCGGCGGGAATACGGCTGGTCATCAGTGTGGACACCGGCATTCGCGCGGTTACCGAGGCCGCCGAGGCGCGCGCGCTCGCGCTCGACCTGATCGTCACCGACCACCATCTGCCCGACGGCGACGCGGCCCTCCCCGACTGCCTCGCGGTCATCAATCCGGTCCAGCCCGGCTGCCCGTATCCCAACAAACACCTGTGCGGAGCCGCCGTCGCCTACAAGCTCGCCCAGGCTTTGCTGGAGGCCGCCGCGCCGCTGACCCCCGATCCCGCCGCGTTCCGTGCGCGCACCCGCAGCGTGCTCGTCCCGTCGTTCCTGAAGCTCGTCGCCATCGCCACCATCGCCGACTCCGTCCCGCTCACCGGCGAGAACCGCGCCATCGCCGCGTTGGGTCTTGCGGCCCTTGCGAACCCCGTTCAACCTGGCCTGCGCACGCTGATGCAACTCGCGAAGATACCGTTTGACAGACCGCCGACCGCGACCGAGGTTGGCTTCCGCATCGCTCCCCGCATCAACGCCGCCGGACGCATGGACATTGCGGACGACGTGGTCGAGCTGTTCCTCACACGGAACCCTGCCCGTGCGCGCGAACTCGCGGTCAAACTCGACAACCTTAACCAGGAGCGGCGAAACTCCGAGGCGCGCGCGCTCGACGCCATCGATCGTGAGCTGCTGACCCTGGTCGATACAGACGGCCTGTACCCTCCCGATTGCCTGATCCTCGATCACCCGGAGTGGCATCGCGGTGTGCTGGGCATTCTCGCTTCGCGCGTAGTGGACCGCACCGGCCGCCCGGCCCTGGTCATCACCCACGCCGACGGCAACGCCCACGGCTCCGGCCGTTCTATCCCCGGTTTCCACCTGCTGGACGCCATTACCGCCGTCGACACGGCCGACCCGGGCGAGCCGCTGTTCCATCGCTTCGGAGGCCACGCGCACGCCGTCGGATTCTCGCTCCCTTCCAACCGGCTGCCGCTGCTCCGCGCCCGGATGAAGACCTATGCGACTTCGCGGCTGACAGCTTCTTTGCTGATTCCCCCGCTCTCCTTCGACGCCGAACTCACGTTCGCCGACTTAACCCCCGAGTTGGCCGCCTGGATTGCGCGCTGCGCGCCCTTTGGCATCGGCAACCCCGAGCCCATCTTCGTAACCCGCAATGCAACCCTCGCCGGACCCATCCGCCTTATCCAGGAAAAGCACATCTGCCTGCAACTGAGGCAGACCGGAGATGCACAACCGGGCCCTGCGATTCCCGCCTTGGGGTGGAGCCGCGGCACCGCCGACTGGCCCGCACTATGCTCTGGGCTTGGCCTGACCCAGGGCTCCGCCGTCGACGCACTCTACCGGATCAGGCAGAACACCGGCCCATACGCCGGCCCACATTTCGGCGGCCTGGAGTTCGATCTATGCGCTTTGCAACCTGCTGCCCGGCCCGGGTGATGCCAGCCTGGCTTGAACGGCCTAAGTCCTGCTCCAATCGCCGCGAATCGGCCACAGATTCCCTGTTGTCGATCTGGGGGCAAGAATTTCTGGGTCGTTTTGCCTCAAAAAGTGTCTTATATACTGACAGCTAAGCACATGGCCTCTACCCCCAAGTCAAATCGCGCAACACATTATGTAATTTGGGGAGCAGCCCTCTTCCTGATCGTCCTGGCAATTTATGCTGTCCGCTCGCTTACCCACGAGCGGGTGAGCGTTCGCACCGCCCAGGTTGCCTATAAGGATCTTGAAAAGAGAACCACGACCACCGGCGAGGTTGAGCTGTTGAACGATTTTGGAGCCCATGCGCAGGCTGCCGGCCAAGTCCAGGCGATCTACGTCAACGTCGGCGACAAGGTCAAGGCCGGCCAATTGCTTCTGAAGATGGACGATAAGTACGCGCTGGCAAACCTGGCCCACGCCCAATCGACGCTCCGTGCCGCTGAACTCGCGGCCAACGACATTGAGCACGGTGGCTCGCAGGATGAGCGGAATACCAGCGCCGCGGACCTAAGCCGGACAAAGCTGCAACTCCAGCAGGATGAAGCCGATCTGGCTGCCAAGCAGAAACTCGAGCAGCAGGGGGCGGAATCGCCGGCCGAGGTAGCCGTCACCCAGCACCGCATCGAGGCTGACAACAACCTTATTCGCAGCATCCAACAGCACAGCACCGAGCGGTACGGCGACGCTGACCGCGCTCGCGCCCAGGCGCAGCTCGAAGATGCGCGCGCCGCAGTCGCCGCCGCGCAAAGCGCCTACGATACCGCGGACATTCACAGCCCCATCTCCGGCACTGTCTACTCCATCCCGGTCTCCCAATATGACTACGTCGACACCGGCACCGACCTGATCTACGTCGCAGATCTCAGCCGGAAGCGCATCATTGGATACTTCGACGAGCCTGATATCGGCAGTCTCGCAGTCGGACAGCCCGTCAAAATCACCTGGGAGGCCAAGCCGGGGATGGCGTGGTATGGACAGGTCTCCCAGGTGCCAACCACGATCGTGAAATATCTAACGCGATTTGTCGGCGAGTGCCTGATCACGGTCGACGATGCCGATGTCCTCGAGCCCAACGCAAACGTCAACGTCACCGTCACCACCGCAAAACACCTTCACGTCCTCGCTATTCCGCACGACGCCTTACGGGGGACTACCGCACAGCCTTACGTTTTCCGCATCATCGACAACAAGCTCGTCCGTACTCCCGTCCAGTTGGGCACCCCTGATAATCCGGCCATTGTCAACGTCGACGAAGTCGAAATTACGGGCGGTCTCGCTGAGGGTGACGTTGTTGCCACCACCCCAACCACCCCCCTCGACCTAACCAATGGTCTTGAGGTGAAAACCGTTCAATAAATTGCGAACGAATCTCCTGGAACGCATGCTTCTGCTTTCTCCAAATCGCCTGCGTCACCCAGCCGACCCGGCCGGGCAGCCGCGTCTCCGACGGCTCAGCGGCCTTCGCGCTGCCATGGCATGGTCTGTGTTTCTCTTGCTTGCGCCTTATGCGCATGCGCAGATATCGCTTACGACTGCGATTGATTTGGCGTTGCGCAGCAACCCGCGTGTCCTCGGGGCTAAGGACGATGTCAACAAGGCGCGCGCTCAGCTCTCTCAGGCCCACGACGCGTACATCCCCGCTGTCAGCATCGGCGCAGGCCTCGGCCAGGCCTACGGATACCTCCCCAGCCCGCCCACTCTCGCCACAGCGAACGCCGGATCGATCGTCTTCAACTTATCGCAGTTCGACTACATCCGCTCGGCCAAAGAAGGCGTGCAGGCGGCCCTGCTGGCGCTCGATGATGCCCAGGAGCAAGTCGCCGAGGACACCGCGCTTGCCTACATCGCGCTGGATAACGACCAGCAGCACGAGCAGGTTGTCCGGCAGCAGACTGGATTCGCCGGCGCTCTTGTCACCATCGTTCAGGATCGCGTCGACGCCGGGCAGGACACGCAGATCGACCTGACTCAGGCCAAGCTCACGGCTGCCCAGCTTCGCCTGTCCGAACTGAAAGAGCAGGACGACATCGAGGTCGACCGCGACCACCTCGCGCGCCTGATCGGCCTGCCGCCCGCGTCGTCGCTGAAAACCGACGGCACCCTTCCTGCGATCGTTGTTCCCCAGGACACGATTGCCAAGACGCCTGACGGCTACGCCAACTCCGCGGTGGCCTCAGCCTTTGCCAACGCGGAAGCCAAGCGGCAACAGGCGAAGGGAGAATCTCGCTCGGGATTCTGGCCCCAGATCAACTTCATCGCCCAATACAACCGGTACGCCACCTTCACCAACTCGTTCGGGACCCTGGAGACATTCAGCGGAGCCCATATCGGTGCGGACGAAGCGGCTTTCGGCGTCCTGATATCACTTCCATTCTTCGATAAGGGACGGGGCGACAGAGGACGGATCGCCACAGCAGAAGCCTCGCGGGCCCTTCACGATGCACAAAACGCCCAGATCGACGCGCTGGACAGCCAGACGCGCACGCGCCACACCATCGACGAGCTTAAGGCACAGGCCGACATCGCCACGCTCCAGCAGCAACTTGCGCAACAACAGCTTGACGCTCTGCGCGTACAGCTTCAGTCGGGCAATGGCAACCCGAACGGCCCGCAGATGAGCCCGAAGGATGAGCAGACTGCCCGCATCGCGGAGCGGGACAAGTACCTGGCCGTACTCGACGCCAGCTTCCAACTCCGCCAGACCCAGATTCAACTGCTGCGCCAGAGCGGCGAACTAGAATCCTGGTTCAAGTCAGTGGTTTCCGCCCCGGTCAATCCTTCGCAGAGCAACCTTCCCCCCAGCCCCGCGCCGCAACCCTAAGCACCCTACCTCGACAGCAGGAAGACGCCCGCGCAGACGAACAGCGCCGCGAGCCAGCGCCGGCGGTCGACATTCTCCTTCAGAAACAGCTTGGCCGCAAACGCGTTGCCCATGAAGGTCAGGGACGCGCTCGCAGGCGCTGCCAGCGATACCTCCACGTTGGACAGCGTGAACAGCAGCGAGAAGAAACTGAGCGCCATCGAGAACACACCAAGCAGAAACAGCGGACTCGATACCACCGCGCGGACCGCCCCACCCAGCCCGGACTTCGCGCGGATGACATCGAGATCGCCAATGCGCCGCATCGCCCCGGCGGTGAGTACGTCGCCGGCGACAGCGGTCGCGGCAACCGTCACGATGGTTACCCATGTCTCGAGAACGCTGGTCTCAACGCCAACCGCGACCATCATTTCGACCCGCCCGTCAGCGCGCGCACTGGCTCTTCCAGTGGGTCCACCAATTCGTGCTGGGTCAGCGAGGGGCCGTTGGCGACGAATCCGACACCGCCCACGATCAGCACGATTCCCGCCCAGCGGTAGAGGCTGACCGTCTCATGCAGCCAGAACTTTGACAGTAGCGCCACCACCACATATCCAAACGCAGTCGACGGCAGCACAAAGGTCAGGTCGGCCCAGCTGAGCGCGGTCAGGTAACTGGCGAAGAAGCACAGTAGGCAGAGGATTCCGGTGATCACCCACGGGTTTCGAATCGCCACCAGAAGCAGGCCGAGGTGCGCCAGCGAAACCGGCCCCACCTGCCTCATGCCATGCGACAACAGCGTGTCGCCTACGGACGCTGACAACATGACGACAAGCAGAATGAGATAGCGCTGCGGAGAAAGAGTGTGCTTCATCTACCTCCAGTTTAGAGGAGATACTCGGCCTGCGGGGTTTGCGCATGGAGCGCCGCGAGGAAGAGCTGAGGATGGTTTGGTTGCAGAGTGAGCTTCTCGCCATTTCGAGAATAGACTGTCACCACCGTTCCGTAGCTCCACTTGCCGTTCTTCTCGTGAGGGACAATCTTGGAGATGTCGCCAACGGGAATACTACGCCAGGCAACGAAGAGTATCCGCTTCGCCAATAGACCATTCGACAGCGTCGTAAAGGTCGATGGCCACAGAATCGCCGATAACGCCGCTATAAAGAGATAGAGCGGGACCATGAAGTGATCACTCTTAAACGCAGTGATATAGATTGCTAAGGCCAAATAGAAAACAGCCGAACTGAGCAACAGCCAATGGTACTTATTCCGGATCAACATGCGGCCATCCTAATCCGGCCGTAAAGATGGCACAACTTATTTCACATCCATCCTAAAACGACACATCCGCCGGCTGCGTCACCTTCATAACCGACTGGTCCCCCGTCTTCTGCTTCCACGCCGCGCGGATCGCCTCGATCTTCGCCGCGTTTGCCGGCGTGGCCGGATAGTCGATGATCAGCAGCTTCGACCGAATCCGCTCCGGCGCGGTTTCGCCTTTGCCCTGCCACTGGCCGTAGACGTCGATCACCGAGAGGCCAGCGGGAAAACGCGGGGTTACCTCCTGGTCGAGGAACTCCCGCCATGCAGCTTCGGAGACGCCTTTGTCCGGCGCGCCGGCGGGACCGAGGCCGAAGTAGAGCCGCGTGTCGACCCAGTGCTGCGCGTGGGCAGGATGCGCGGCGTCGCCATGAAGGGTGGAGGTCTGTGCAGGGAGCGGCGCGAAAGAGGCAAGCAGCAGGGTTGGCAGCAAGAGAAACCGGCTAGGCGAAGTCATGAGCAGATGATAATTGGGGGCGCGCCTAACAAAAGGGGAGAACGCAAGTCGCCGGGGCACCGGCCCAAATGCCGACCCCTCAAGTGCCGGCTGCGGCGAGTTCTTCGAAGCGGGCCTGGGGCGCATATTGTCTGATCTCGTTTAGGAAATCCTGGTGGCGATCCAGCCTGAGGCTCAATTTCTTCGCTCCATATACGTAGATCTCGGTGACGCTGACATTCACGAATTTTCCTTTGATGCGCAACCCGGGCACGATCCGTTCGATCTCGAAATAGGGGATGGAGCGATGCTTCCAGAGTGACTGGTATTCCAAGGAGGATGGCGTGAGTTCCACGTAGCCGAAGAGATACTGCAGGCCAATGATAAGCGGAGCCACGATGATCAGGGAGGGAACGATGTAGCGGTGAAATACTCCCCAAGGGGAGTGGTCTCCGCTGTGCTTGCCAGGAGGTGAGGTCAGCCGCATCACGCTGTCCGCAAAGGGAAGAACTGCGGCCAGGAGTTCCCCACGATTGATGTGGAGTCTATATCGCATCGCCCCTAGAATACCCCGAAAAAAAGATGCGGCCAGCCGAAGCTGACCGCCATCTCAAATCTTTCGTTTTGCTTACTAAGCGCCCTGGCCGACAGACTCGTGCGCCTTCAGCGACGCCGCCGCCTGGGCAGCCTTGTTGCGCTGGCTGCGCAGCTTCATGAACGACCTCGCCTCGGTGTAGAGACGCGGCAGGTCGCGATTCTTAATCGACTGCCAAACCACGCGCCACGCCTGCTTGGGCCGGAAGAAGTACTCGTCGTAAAACTTGTGCACCATCGACATCACGTACTCGACCGGCAGGCCGGGGTACTCGATGTGCGCCATCTGGTGGCCGCCATCGTCCATCATGGCCTCATTGGTGATGAACCCCTTCTCCTTGGCGTAGTCGAAGAACTCCGTCCCGGGGAAAGCATGAGCAACCGATACCTGGATGGTCTCGCAATCGAGCTGCTTGGCGAACTCGATGGTGTTGCGGATCGACTCGCGCGTCTCGCCGGGCAGGCCGAGGATGAAGTCGCCATGCACCAGCAGGCCAAGCTTATGGCAGTCGCGCTGGAAGTCGAGCGCCCGCTGTACCGTCGCGCCCTTCTTGATGTTCTTCAGAATCTGCGGATCGCCCGACTCGTAGCCAACGATCAGAAGCCGGCAACCGGCCTCCTTCATCGCCTTCAGCGTGTCGTAGTCGGTGGTGACGCGCGAGGTGCACGACCACGTCAGGCCCAGCGGCTTCAGCTTCTCGCACAGCTCGATGGTGCGCGCCTTCTGGATGTTGAACGTGTCGTCGTCGAAGAAGAACTCCTTCACGTGCGGGAAGAGCTTCTTGGCGTTGGCCATCTCCGCGGCCACATCGTCGGTGGAGCGCTTGCGCCATGCATGCCCGCTCAGCGTCTGCGGCCACAGGCAGAAGGTGCACTGCGCCGGGCAGCCGCGAGTTGAATACAGCGCAACGAACGGATGCAGCAGGAACGGCACCGTGTACTTGGTCACGTCGAGGTCGCGAGCGTAAATCTCGGTCGCCCACGGCATTTCGTCGAGTTGCTCCGGAGTCACCTGCGGCCGGTCGGGGTTGTGCTGGATAACGCCGTTCTCGTCCTTGTAGCTGATGCCGAGAATCTCGTTCAGCGGCTTGCCCTGCGCAAACTCGACCACGGAAAAATCGAACTCGCGACGGCAAACGAAATCGATGGCCGGACACTCGTTGAGCGCCCGGTCGGTTGAAGTGGTCACCGGCGGCCCGACGAACGCAATCTTGATCTTGGGGTAGGTCTGCTTGATGACCTCCGCCATCTTCTGGTCGCCGTCCCAGCCCATGGTGCTGGTAAACAGGACCAGGAACTCGTAGTCCTTCAGTATCTTCACCACATCCGGCCACTTCAGGTGGTGCGGCGGTGCGTCTACCAGGCGCGAACCCTCCAGCATGCCGGCGGGATACGTCAGCCAGACCGGGTACCAGTAGGACTCGATTTCGCGGGTTGCGGGCCAGCGGCTGCTGGCGCCACCATCGAACTTTTCAAAGGAGGGAGGATTCAGGAACAGCGTCTTCAGCGGCGTTGTCATTACTATCAAGTTTATCATTTCTGGCCGCTAATCGGCCTTCTATCGCACGCAAATTCGGGGTGCCCGTGCAGATGCCGGCTGCTGGGTTGGGTGCGGCTAAGCCGCTGATTTTGTGAGGATTCTTCAGTTCACGGTGGACGCCGTGGCCGGCACGTTCGCAGCCGGCGTGACCGCAGGTGCGAGGGGATCAGCCTTTTTCTTCCGGTGCACCAACCGCGCCAAGTCGGGTCCGAACTCCAGGATCTGCCCGCCCAGCGCACCAAACAGAGTAACCGAGGTTCCATTCTCCAGCGTCAGCGCCACACCACGCTCATTGGCCGGATAGTATGAGTTCGAGATGGCGCCCGAAACAAAGTTCCCCAGCACGTTCGATACATTCGGTTGCCATTTGCCGTTGTCGCCCTTGCAAATCACCGTTGATCCGGCGGCATAAAGAAAACGCTTGAAGATCGGCCCCGTCCCTTTGCGGAAGTAGCGCGGGTCCTGATGCAGCAGTTGCGGCAGCAGCGCATTGCCGACCAGCGCGCCATTTACGTTGTCCGCGTAGTTCGCGCCTACCCGCTTGATGTAACCGTGCGCGTTCCAGCCGTAGCCGTTGTTGTCGCCGACCAGCTCACCGTACCCTCCGCCAATCACGATCGCCCAGCCGATGTAGAACGGATCGATTGCACTGTGCAGGGCCAGCTTCCATTTCTGGCCGCCGGTCAGAGGCACAGCTTGGCCGTTCATCACCACCTGGAACTGCGGCATCACGCCCAGCAGGCGCTGTTTCTCTTCCACTTTCAGTTCCCGCTCAGCCTGATCATGCTGTAGTTTCTTGGCGTCAGCCGGCGTCGGGTCGGAAGCCGGCTTCGGATCAGCGGCAGGTGGATCCGCAGCATCACCGGCCGGTGCAGAGGGTGCGGTCTGCGGCGAGGAAGAAGAAGAGGGAGGCGCGCCGGGAGTTGCGGGAGCGGTCGGCCCGCCCGTGGCAGGCGGAGGAGCGGCCTGATTCTGCGCCACAGGAGCGTCGGGAAGCAGCAGCACAGCATTCTCGGCTGCTGCCTGAGGGATGAAATGCGGTAGCTGTGCCGAGGCGATGGGCAATGCAAAAAGCGACGCGGTCAGGGCCGCAGCCGTGGCCACAACGAGCCTGGCGGTTTGAAGTGGCTTCACTTAGCAAGTTTATCTCAAGCGCGCTGGTCTGGCCCGTCCGCGGTCCATTTTTCAGTACGTCGTTTGGGGGAGCAGCGCAGCCTTTGCGGTACGCTTGGACAGCAAGGAGAACCTATGCAGTTCGAAATGGAAAACACGCCGCACCGGCAGATCTACAACCTGCTGATCGGGCTGGTCGCCCCGCGGCCCATCGCCTGGGTCACCAGCATGGATGAAGAGGGCAAGCTGAATGCGGCGCCCTTCAGCGCTTACAACTACCTCTGCACCGACCCGCCCATCGTCGCCATGGGCGTCACCAACCGCCCCGACGCCCGCTTCACTCCGAAGGACACCGCGCGCAACATCCGCCGGACGGGCGAATATGTGATCAACGTCGTCACCGACGACCTGCTGGAGAAGATGAACATCTGCGCCACCGACTTCCCCGCCGGCGTGAACGAATTAGAGATGGCCGGACTGACCACCGCGCCATCATCGGTCGTCAAGGTCCCGCGCATCGCGGAGGCCCACGCCGCACTCGAGTGCCGCGAGTTCACTTCGATGGAGATTGGGCGCTCGCGGATTATCCTCGGCCGCGTGGTGGCGATGTACGTGGAGGATCGCTTCGTGGACCCCGCTGGCCCGTACGTTAAGGCTGACGAACTGCACGCCGTGGGCCGCATGAACGGCCTGGGCAACTATGCGCTCACCCGCGACGCCATTGTCACCGTGCCGCGGATTTCCTACGAGGAATGGCAAGAAGGGAAGCGCTAGAGCGCCTAATTCCCGGAAGGCAGCTCGGCACGGTCAATGACCAGGATTGGCACTTGGCCCTTGGTAGATTCCAGCTTCAGTCCCAGTTGCTCCTGGAGCGCTGTGAACAAGTCTGGCAGATTGGTATCGACGCCCTGCGGAAGTGGGATTCCGTCGCTCTGGCCACCGTTGGCGGCGAAGCTGCATTCGAAGTCAAACCTGCCGCTAATTCCGGTCCGGTCTAACACTGGCCGGTCGATGATGGAGTTCTGCAACATGGAGGCGAACTCTTCCATCGTCATATTCGACACCATCCATGTCACCTCTCCAGGGACTCTTTGCTGAGTTGTATGCCCGGGGTAGGGACCGCCACTCGGGTTTTTCTTAAGCTTGGGCCCATTCTTTCCAACTACCAGCGCGAAAACCGCAAGCTCCTGCGTTTCCTGGTGGAGTTTCAGATTGAAGCGGTCCGCTATGAGCTTCTGAACCATTGCCTTCCACTGGGTTGTGCTGGGCTGACCCTCCGCATCAGGTACCCCATCGATGTTGAAACGGTCCTTGTTGAGCCAGGCTGGTCCGCCTGCGATCTGTTTCGATTGAAGCCCATAGGCAAAGCCTATGAGTTCGCTGAGAGTCGAGTTGAGGGCGTGAAAATCGCGTCCACGCATTCCAATTACCTTGAGGGGCACCCCAGACTGGCTCGGTTTGATGGTTGCGACCTCGAATGCTGGGTTCGCATCGGCTGCCATCGCTCGCAGAGGTACGGGCCCTTCGGGCTTCGCTGGAGCCGTGCTTGCCTGACCAAATGTTATTGGCGCCGCGACAGCCATCCATGCAGTCGCGACGAGGAGAGTTCTCTTAACAAGACTCGGATTGCGCACGACATGATTGAAAATCATCGGCCCTTCCCGTCCTTCAATCAGCGGCAGCCGTCAATCGGCGACGCCAACCCATGATGGCCGCCACGACAACACCGCCGATAAGGCCTACAAGCAAACCACCCGCGCCAAACAGGCCTCGCTTCGGAAAGGAGGGCTTTTGCGGGAGGTTGGGCGCGTCCAGCACCGAGAACGTTTCGCCGGGCTGCGGGGGTCCGTCGCCGGACACCGAGGCGATGCGCCTGCGCAGATTGGCTTGTGCAAAGAGAGAGACTAGGTCACCATCCACTTGCTGCGCGATATGCGGGTCGGGGTAAGTGAAATAAACGATGAATCCGGGAAGACCGGGTGAGGACGAGGCCGACCGGACAGACTCTATCGAGATACTTTTCCGCATCTGGATGATTGCCGCATCCGAAGGCGCCGCGGCGCTTTCGTTCGAATAGAGGTTGTACTTCTGCATGATGGGAACCAGGGACGACCTGCTGAGAACCTCCTCCAACGTATTCCTGAGCATCGCGTCGATGTCGTTCTGCGATGCGTTGCTGATCGGGTGCCCTGCGCCGTCAGCACTCACGTCGACGAGGATGAGCGCCTGGGAGACGTATTTCGGCGGGACTGCGAAGGAGATGGCGAGGGCGGCAAGGAGGCCGAAGACGCAGGATGCGAGGGTGATGCGGACGAACGACAACGTGGTCATTTGCATCGTCAGGGCTCCTATCAGGACATCGAAGGCGTCGCGGGCGCGCGGCGTGCGGTCTTCCAGCAGGGCCTCGAACTCGGCGGCGTAGCGGTTGCGCCAGGCGGAGGGATAGAGACGCGCGAGGAATTTCAGGATGCGTTTCATGCGTCCCCCAGTCTGCGCTGGCCAGCACGGACGATTCGGCCCAGATTGCCAAGCTGTTCGTGAAGATGCTCGCGTCCCGCCCCGGTGATGGTGTAGGGCTGGCGGCGATCTTCCGACTTTACCGGCGCGATCCAGCCGCGCTCTTCCAGCCGCGTGATCGCGCCGTAGAGAGTTCCCGGGCCAAGGCGAACGCCGGCGAAGCGCTCGACGTCTTCCATCATGGCGTAGCCGTGTTTATCGCCACCGGCGAGACTGGACAGCACGAGAATTGTGGGATCAGTCATGGCTATTCCGTCTCACGTAGTATATCGTGCGACGTAATAGCTATTCTGTCAAGCGAAGATTAATCGAGAAACTCGCGGATCCAGGGGTCGCGCGAGTGGATCAGCTCTTCCGTGGTTCCATGGAATGCGACGTGGCCTTCGTTGAGCATCAGGAACTTTGTTCCCGGATCGATACCGCGGTCCGGGCCGTCCTTCGGGATCGGCTTCATTCCGCAGGTGGGATCGTAACGATGGGTCGCGAGGGTGAAGGCGTCCTGCAGGCGGTGCGTGACCAGCAGCGACGTGGTGTGCGACACGTCGCGCTGCTTCATCACCAGTTCGATGATGGTGGTCGAGGTGATCGGGTCGAGCCCGCCGGTGGGCGAGTCATAGAGGATGAGATCGGGCTGGCTGATGATGGCGCGCGCAATGGAGACGCGCCGACGCATGCCGCCGGAGAGTTCCGACGGAAACTTGTCGATCGCCGGCTCCAGTTCGACGAACCTCAGAGCTTCCACCACGCGCGCGTGCGCCTGGTCCTCGGGGACGTGCTCTTCGTGCAGCCGGTAGGCGACGTTGTCCTCGACAGTCAGCGAGTCGAAGAGGGCCGATTCCTGAAAGACCATGCCGATGTGCGCGCGCAGCGCATAGAGATCGCGCTCAGGCATCGTCGTAATCTCCTGGCCGAAGATCCGGATGGAGCCGGAGTCGGGGCCGAGCAGGCCGTTGGCGAGCTTGAGCAGGACCGACTTGCCACAACCCGCAGGGCCGAGGATGATCAGCGTCTGCCCGCGCTCGACCGAGAACGAGATGTTCTTGAGCACCGGCTTCAGCTCAAACGCGATGGACACGTCGCTGAACTCGACCACCGGGGTCTCATTGTCCTGCGGGTTCAACATTGCGACGCCGGAGTTGGGGATGGCTTCGGTCATAGGCGCTCTCAACTGCCAAAGATGCCGATCATCGCGCGCGTGACCAGCAAGTCGACGACGATGATGGCGACCGAGGAGATGACGACAGCCTGCGTCGTCGCGCGGCCCACGCCCTGCGTCCCGCCGGTGGTCTTCATCCCGCAATAACAGCCTACGGTGGCGATGATGAAGGCCGAAAACAGCGGCTTGGTGAGCCCCTGAACGATGTCCCCATGGACGAGCCCGCGATAGGAGTCGTGCAGGTAGGTGCTCGCGTTCAAGCCCAGGAGTGACACCGACATCAGTGCCCCGCCGGCGATCCCGAATGCGTCGGCAATAATAGTGAGGAAGAAAAGCATGAAGACCGTGGCCAGCAGGCGCGGAGCCACCAGCTTGCGGATTGGGTCCGTACCCAGCGCGCGCATCGCGTCCAGTTGCTCGGTTACCTTCATCGAGCCGATCTCCGAGGCCATGCCGGCGGCGTTGCGGCCCGATACCATCAGCCCGGTCAGCACCGGCCCCAGTTCCTTCACCATCGACAGCGAGACCAGCGAGCCGGTCATGGAGACAGCGCCAAAACTCGTCAGCGCGGTAGCAGACTGCAGCGCCAGCACGCATCCCGTGAAGAACCCGGTAAGAACGATAATCGGCAGCGAGCCAACCCCGATCGAGTCCATCTGCGTAATGATGTCCGCCCAGTAACGAGGCCGCGTGAAGAGCGCCGAAATGGCCGAGCCGCACAGAATCGAGTAATCCTGCACGGCCGAGATCTTCTGCTTCAGATAGGCTTCTGGGGATTGAAAGGCCATGGCTTCTGACGGTCAGGTTATCAGATGCGCTAATGAGATCGCCGATTTATACAAACCAACCAGCAACTCTGCCTATATCTGCCCCAGCCACTTGAGTCGGGTCTTCGCGACCCCCTAAGGCAAAGTCAGGCTACCGTAAACCGTGTGAAGTGAGAAGATGGTAGGCATGATTGCGGAGCCTCCGGCGGAGACCATGTTAGCCGCCGTCTTACACGGCAAGGAAGACCTGCGCATGGAGCGGATTCCCGTCCCCCACGCGGGAGATGGTGAATTGTTGTTGCGTGTGGGCGCGGCGCTTACCTGCGGCACCGACCTGAAGGTCTATCGCCGGGGCTATCACGCCATCATGCTGAGGCCGCCCATCGTCTTCGGGCACGAGGTCGCCGGCACCGTAGTGGTAACCGGCGCGGGCGTAACCGGATTCTCCGTCGGAGACCGGGTTGTCCCGATGAACTCCGCTCCCTGCGACACTTGCTTCTTTTGCCGCCACGGCCAGCAGAACCTTTGCGAATGTCTCCTCTTCAACAATGGCGCCTATGCCGAATACATGCGCATTCCCGCGCGCATCGTGGAGAAGAACACGCTGCTGGTGCCCACGGACGTGCCGCTCGAGTATGCCGCGCTGACCGAGCCGCTCGCCTGCGTGGTGCAGGGACTCAACGAGACGGGAGCGCAGACAGGCGACAGCATGGTCGTGATCGGCGCCGGACCCATCGGCCTGATGTTTATCCAGGTCGCGCATCTGCGCGGCCTTCGGGTGATTGCCGTGGTCAAGCGCGACGACCAGGTGAGGGCAGCGCGGCGCTTTGGGGCATCCGAAGTCGTGCAGATCGCGGAAGACCCACACGGCGGCACAGACACAGTGAAAGCCGTGCGAACACTCACTGGCAACTCCCGCGGCGCCGACGCCGTGATCGAGGCCGTGGCCTCACCGGCCACCTGGGAGGCAGCCGTGGCCATGGTCCGCAAGGGCGGTGTGGTCAACTTCTTCGGCGGCCCGCCCAAGGGCACGGTGGTCAGCCTCGACACCAACCGCCTTCACTACGGCGACATCACCCTGAAGGCCAGCTTCCACCACACCCCCGCCGCCTGCGCCGCGGCCTTCGCCCTGATCTGCAGTGGAAGATTCAAGTGCGCCGATTTCATTACCCGCACCGCGCCGCTGGAGGAGGTGCCGGCAGTCTTCGCGCGGATGATGACCCGCAGCACGGACAATATTGCCGACATCAAGACCGCCGTTCTTCCGAACTGCTACCGGCCCAGCGCCCGCGAGAATAGCCAATGACCGGTCCGGTCGAACTTGCACCCCGCGAGACTGCCGCGATGGACTCGCTGGCCGGTGCGCCGCCCGGCTATCGGACGCCGGAAGACCGCCCCACGCTCGACCAAGCCCGCGCCTGGTGCCACACGCTGGCCACCACGCACTACGAGAACTTCCACGTCGCCACGTTCTTCCTCCCCCGGCGTGTGCGCCCGCACTTCGAGAGCGTCTACGCCTTCTGCCGCGTCTCCGACGACCTGGGCGACGAGGTTGCCGACACCTCTACCGCCCTTCGCCTGCTGGAGACCTGGGGCCGCATGCTCGACCAGTGCTACGACGCGCCCCAGCAGTCGCGCCATCCCGTCTTCGTCGCGCTGCGCGAGACCATCGTCGCCTGCGACCTGCCGCGCACCCTCTTCCACGACCTTCTCCGCGCCTTCGAGCAGGACCAGGTGAAGACGGAGTATTACACCTGGGACGAGGCAGTTGAGTATTCGCGCTACTCCGCCAATCCGGTAGGCCGGCTGGTGCTGATGGTCTGCGGCTACCGCGATGAACAGCGCGCGCTGCTCTCCGACAAGATCTGCACCGGCCTGCAGCTCGCCAACTTCTGGCAGGACTGCGTGCGCGACTCCGAAATTCCGCGCCGCTACATTCCCGCCGAATACATGGAGCGCTTCGGCGTGGCCGAGGGTCAGATCGAAGGCCGCGTCTTCACCCCCGAATTTGGCGCCATGATGCGGGCGCTGGTCGACCGCACCCGCGACATGCTGCGCGAAGGTGCGCCCCTCAGCGAGATGGTCGACGACGAACTTCGCGTCACCCTCGACCTTTTCCGCAAGGGCGGCGAAGCCATTCTCGACGGCATCGCCGCGCAGGACTATGACGTGCTCCGCGGCCGCCCGGTGGTGACGCGGCGCAGGAAGCTGATGCTGCTGCTAAGCGCGTTGATCGGGAAAATCCGGACGCGGCGCAAGGCTGGAGCCCCAATCGCGTGAGCGAAGCACCGAACGCGCCCCGCACCGCCAGCCGCAACCCACGCACCGCCGGGGCGTACGGATTCTGCCGCGAGGTCGCTCGCCGCGAGGCCAAGAACTTCTACTGGGCCTTTCGCGTGCTCCCTCGACCTAAGAGCGATGCCATGTGCGCTGTCTACGCCTTCATGCGGCGCGCCGACGACATCGCCGACGACGAATCCAAGCCCCTCGACGCCCGCCGCGCCGAAATGACCGCGTGGCTACAGGCCTGGCGCGCATCGCGTGCTTCGGACTCGCCGGGTTCCCTGCACGACGCAAACGCCGACAACCCCGTTTTCATTGCGCTCGCCGACACGCAACGCCGCTTCGATATTCCGGACAGATTGCTCGAAGAACTGATCGCCGGCACCACCATGGACCTCGTACCTCACGCCGCCGAGGTACAAACCTTCGCCAACTTCGACGATCTTTACCGCTACTGTTACCTCGTCGCCTCGGTGGTCGGCTTGGTCTGCATCCGCATCTTCGGCTACACCGACGCGCGCGCCGAAAAGTTCGCCGAAGAGACCGGCATCGCGTTCCAACTCACCAACATCCTCCGCGACGTCAAGGAAGACATCGAGCGCGGCCGCGTCTATCTCCCCATCGACCTGCTGGATGAGTTCGGCGAGACTATTAGCGAGCTGCGCGAGCTCGCCCATTCCAACGCCCGCGCCATGACCGAACGGGAGCGCGGCATGCTGGCCACGCTGGCCATCCGCGCGGAGAAGTACTACCTGGCCGCCAACAAGCTGATCCCTCTGCTGGATCGAGACAGCCGCGCCGCCATGTGGGTCCTGGTTACCATCTATCACCGCCTGCTGGGCCGCATCGCCGGCCACCGGATGGAGGTCTTCCGCGAACGCATCAGCCTTTCTACCACCGAGAAGCTGGGAGTTTTCGCCCGCGGCGCCGTGATGGCCGCGTGGAACCGGGTGCTGGGGTGATGGCCGTCGATACCAACCAGCGCGATGCAGCCGTTATCGGCGCAGGCACAGCGGGCCTCGCGGCAGCGGTCGCCCTGGCCCGGAATGGCGCGCGTGTCACCCTGCTCGAACGCCGCCCCTTCGTCGGCGGCCGCGCTTACTCTTACTCGCATCCGGCGCTCGGCGAAACCATCGACTCGCAGCACGTCGTCGTCGGCTGCTGCACCAACTTCCTGGATCTCATCACGCAGGCCGGGGCCGCCAATTCGATTCGCTGGTATGACAAGCTCTGCTTCCTTGAACCAACCGCCGCGGGCAGTCCGCGCCAAAGTTGGATCGGGCCTAGCGGCCTCCCCGCGCCCGCACACAACTCTCTCAGCTTTCTCCGTGCGCCCATGCTCACTCTCCACGATAAGGCGCGAATCGCCGACGGCCTGGCGCACTTCCTCCGCAGCGGCCCGGCCACCGATGAAGAGAGCTTCGCCGCCTGGCTCAAGCGAACTCGCCAGACCGACCGCGCTATCCGCCACTTCTGGGAGCCGGTCGTCGCCGGCGCGCTCAACGATGTCTCCGAACGCTGCTCCACGAAGTACGCCGCCAAGGTCTTCCGCGAGTCCTTCCTGCGCTCGCCCCAGGCTGGGCGTCTCGGCATTCCCGCTGCCCCGCTCAGCGAGTTCTTTCAGCCCGTTGTCGACATGGCGCAAAGCCTCGGCGTCGATGTGTGCGCCAACGCAAGCGTCGAAGCGATCGCGCGCACTGCGGACGGCCGCTGGAAACTTAAGACCCGCGAATGCGAGATCGAATCCAACGCAGTCATCCTCGCGACCAGCTTCCGTCAGACGCAGGACCTGATCCAATCCATTACCTCGCCGGACTCGTCCGCACAAATCCCCTTCGACAAGTTCGTCGCCGCCCCCATCACCACCATCCACCTTTGGTACGACCGCGAGGTCACCGATCTTGACCACGCCGTCCTGCTCGACACACGCATTCAGTGGATGTTCGCCAAGTCGCGCATTCGCCGCTGGGAACCTGCCCGCGGCAGCTACCTCGAACTGGTCATCAGCGCGTCCTGGCCGGAGATCGACATGACCCGCGAACAGATCCTCGCCGCGGCCCTGCGCGAAGCGGAACTCTTCTTCCCCCGCGTCCGCGAAGCCAAGTTGCTCAAGAGCGCCGTCCTGAAAGAAGCCCGTGCCACGTTCTCCGTCGTTCCCGGACTCGACCGTTACCGCCCGCCGCAGACCACCGCATACCCGGGCCTCTACCTTGCGGGAGACTGGACCGCGACCGAGTGGCCCTCCACCATGGAAGGCGCGGTCCGCAGCGGCCGGCTAGCCGCCGGTGAACTCCTCGGCCAGCGCAAGCGTTTCCTCGCTCCTGAATTGCCCGCCACCGGGCTGATGCGCTGGCTAAGCCGTGCTCCTTAGCCGGGCTGCCCGGCAGAGCTAGCGCCCTCGGCCGAAGCCAGCTTCTCTTCCGCCTCGCGCATCTCCGCATTCGCTTGCTGGTACTTTGCAGGGTCGTCGCCGGCCTGATGCCACATCTTCTCGCCCGCTTCAAGATCCTGCTGCGCCTCAGCCTTGTCGATCTCCTCCGGGCGCAGCGCCGTCTCCGCCAGAATTGTCACCCGCTCCGGCAGCACCTCGACGAATCCCCAGGCCACGAAGAACTTCTGGTCGCCCGAAGTGCCGCCGTGCAGCCGTACCTCGCCTGCGCCCAGCTCCGCCAGCAGCGGCGCAGCGCCGTACAGAGTCTCCAGATAGCCCGAGCGTGACGGCAGTTCCACAGCCTCCGCTGTCGCATCCAGCAGCAGCCGGTCCGGGCTTACCAGCCGCACCGTCAACAGCCCCGAATTTGTACCCGCCTCAGCCATCTATCGTTACTTTCTCGAACCTCGCACAGCGAACCTCGAACCTGTCTTTAAGCGATCTGCTGCATCTTCTCTGAAGCCTTCAGCACATCCTCGATGCCGCCCTTCAGATAGAAGGCCTGCTCTGGAATCGCGTCGTGCTTGCCTTCGATAATCTCCTTGAAGCTGCGCACCGTGTCCGCGACCTTCACATAGGCGCCGGGAATGCCGGTAAACACCTCGGCCACGTGGAACGGCTGCGAGAGGAAGCGCTGGACCTTGCGTGCGCGCGCAACGGTCGTCTTATCTTCTTCAGAGAGCTCGTCGATGCCGAGAATCGCGATGATGTCCTGCAGGTCCTTGTAGCGCTGCAAGATTCGCTTCACACCCTGGGCGACGTCATAGTGCTCCTGGCCAACGATGCGCGGCGAAAGTATCCGCGATGTCGAGGCTAGCGGATCAACCGCCGGATAGATGCCCAACTCGGACAGAGGCCGCGAGAGCACGGTGGTCGCGTCCAAGTGGGCGAAGGTAGTCGCCGGCGCCGGATCGGTCAAGTCGTCCGCCGGCACGTACACGGCCTGCACCGAAGTGACAGAACCCTTCTTGGTCGAGGTGATCCGCTCCTGCAGCTCGCCCATCTCAGTTGCAAGGTTCGGCTGGTAGCCGACAGCCGAAGGCATGCGCCCCAGCAGCGTCGAAACCTCGGAGCCGGCCTGCGTAAAGCGGAATATGTTGTCGATGAAGAGCAGTGTGTCGGCGCCCTCGCTGTCGCGGAAGTGTTCCGCGACTGTCAGGCCCGTCAGAGCGACGCGAAGACGCGCTCCCGGCGGCTCGGTCATCTGCCCGTAGATAAGCGACGCCTTCGACTTCTGAAAATCCTTCAGGTCAATAACGCCGGACTCCTGGAACTCGATCCAAAGATCGTTGCCTTCGCGGGTGCGCTCGCCCACGCCGGCAAACACCGAGAAGCCGCCGTGCTGGGTCGCGACGTTATTGATCAGCTCCTGGATGATGACGGTCTTGCCCACTCCCGCGCCGCCGAACAGACCGATCTTTCCGCCCTTGAGGAACGGCTGGATCAGGTCGATGACCTTGATGCCGGTCTCGAACATCTCCTCGCTCGTCGACTGCTCGTCGAACGCAGGCGCCTGGCGATGGATGGGCGCAAACTCCTTCGAGTTGACGGGGCCAAGCTCGTCCACCGGCTCGCCGAGCACGTTCAGCACCCTGCCCAGCGTCGCGCGGCCCACCGGAACGGTGATGACCCCGCCGGTGTCGATCGCCTTCATCCCGCGCACCATGCCCTCGGTCGCAACCATGGCGATGCAGCGCACGCGGCCTTCGCCCAGGTGCTGCTGCACCTCAACGACCACGCTCAGCGGCTTGGGCACGTCGAACCCTTCGGAGACAATGCGCAACGCCTGATAGATCGGCGGCATCGTCTTTTCTTCAAACTGCACGTCAACGGCCGGTCCGCTGATTGAAATCACTCGTCCAATATTTTCTGCCATAGCCTCTTCGTTCCTAATCTCTTCCGCCAACTAAAGCGCCGCAGCGCCGCTTACAATTTCGATAATTTCCTTCGTAATCGCCGCCTGGCGTAAACGGTTCATGGTCAGGCTCAAGCTGTCGATCAGGTCTTCTGCATTCTTGGTCGCCGCGTCGGTTGCGGTCATGCGCGCTGCGTGCTCCGCTGCGGCCGATTCCAGCAGCGCATGAAAGATCTGGGTGGTTACATAGCGCGGCATCAGGTCGCGAAGCAACTTCTCCGGCGGCTGGTCGAAGATGTAGTCCACGTCGGCCGTGCCGAACTTTTTGGCTTCCTCTTCCGCACCCTCATCCACAGGCTCCTCAATCGAAACGCCCGCGGTGCTGGCCGCCCGCGCCGCCGCTTCCTTCTGCTCCTCGGTCATCTCCTCGGCCGCGGTAATCTCCTGCGAGCCGAGCTTGCGGATGGGCAGCAGCTTCTCCACTACCAGGCGCTGCGAGATCACCGACTTGAACTCGTTGTAGACGATATACACCGAATCGATCTCGCACCGCTCGTAGCGTTCAATGATCGAACGCACCATCTCCGACACGTCATCGAAGTCCACGCGCAACAGCAGGCCCGGATGTTCCGCGGCCACCTCAATCGGCTGCGCGCGGTGGCGCACAACCTCGTAGTGCGTCGACAGGTCGTTGTCGTAGTGCCGTTCGGTCTTCTCGTAGTTCGCCGCCGCAACCTTTTTCTTGTAGAGCGCAATCGCTTTCTTGCCCACCGGCTCCAGATCGATGTTCTGGCCCAGCTTGCGGCGCTCGTCGATGAACCGCTGTGCCGCCTTGCCGATGTTCGAATTGAAGGCGCCGGCAAATCCCTTGTCGCCCGCAATCACGATCACCAACACGTTTTTCTCTTCGCGTTCCACCAGCAGCGGGTGCAGCACCTCGCCCGTTTGCTCGCTGCACAGGTCGGTCCGGCGAACCATCGACACCAGCACGCTGGTCAGCATGCGCGCATAGGGGCGCGCCCGCATGGCGCGGTCCTGCGCCCGGCGCAGCTTGGCCGCCGAGACCATCTTCATGGCCTTGGTGATCTGCCGCGTGTTTTTCACGCTGCGGATGCGCCGCCGGAGATCGAGTACGTTGGCCATGGTTTACTTGGTGCCCGCCATCGCGGGCGCCGGGGTTGGCTGAGCCGCTGCGGGTGTTGGCTGCGGGGCTGCAGGTGTGGGCTGCGGAGCTGGAGGTTCAGGCTGCGGAGCTGCGGCTACCTTTGCGGCCGCATCTCTCTTGTCCTTCAGGTCCGCGAGAAACGACCCCTTATAGTCCTTGACCGCGGCCGTCAGGCGCGACTTGATGTCGTCGTCCAGCGCCTTCTTGGTCGCAATATCGGTCAGAATGGCAGGCGCCGACGTCTCCAGGTACGGATAGAATCCGTCCTCGAAAGCACGCAGGTCCGGTACCTCAACGTCGTCCAGCAGTCCCTGCGTTCCGGCGAACAGGATCGACACCTGCTTCTCCACCGGCAGCGGCTGGAACTGCGGCTGCTTCAGCAACTCGGTCAGTCTGGAGCCGCGATTCAACTGCTGCAGCGTTACCTTGTCGAGGTCGGAGCCGAACTGCGAGAACGCCGCCAACTCGCGGTACTGCGCCAGGTCCAGCTTCAGCGTGGAACCCACCTGCTTGGTCGCCTTGATTGCCGCCGCAAAACCCACGCGCGACACCGACAGGCCTACGTTCACTGCCGGACGCACGCCGGAGTTAAACAGGTCGGTCTCCAGGAAGATCTGGCCGTCCGTAATCGAAATCACATTCGTCGGAATATACGCCGACACGTCGCCTGCCTGGGTCTCGATCACCGGCAGCGCGGTCAGGCTACCTCCGCCCAGTTTGTCCGACAGCTTCGACGCCCGCTCCAGCAAACGCGAGTGCAGGTAGAACACGTCGCCCGGATAAGCCTCGCGCCCAGGCGGCCGGCGCAGCAGCAGCGAGATCTCGCGATAGCTTACCGCGTGCTTCGAAAGGTCGTCGTAGATCAACAGCGCGTGGCGCCCGGAGTCGCGGAAGTACTCGCCCATCGCGCACGCCGCAAACGGAGCGAGATACTGCATCGGCGCGGGCTCGGACGCGGTCGCCGCGACCACAATCGTGTACGCCATCGCGCCGTTCTCTTCCAGCGTCTTCACAATCTGCGCCACCGAAGACCGCTTCTGCCCGATCGCACAGTAGATGCAGATCAGGTCCTTCCCCGCCGAGTTGATGATGGTGTCCAGCGCGATTGCGGTCTTGCCGGTCTGGCGGTCGCCGATCAGCAGTTCGCGCTGTCCGCGGCCGATGGGGATCATGGTATCGATCGCCTTGATGCCCGTCGCCATCGTTTCGCGTACGCCCTGGCGCTCGACCACGCCCGGCGCCAGCCGTTCGACTGGAAGCCGCTGGTCGGTGGCAATCGGTCCCTTGTCATCGATGGGCGCGCCCAGCGCGTCCACCACGCGCCCGATCAGCGCCTCGCCCACCGGCACCGACATAATCGTGCGCGTGCGCTTTACCTCATCGCCTTCGCGGATCTCGGTGTAATCGCCCAGCAGCACGGCGCCCACCTCGGACTCGTCCAGGTTCATCGCCAAGCCGGAAATGCCGTGCGGAAACTCGAGCATCTCGCCCGCCATTACTTTGTCCAGCCCGTGCAGGCGCGCAATGCCGTCGCCCAATGAGATCACCGTACCGACCTCGTCGACCTGCATGCGCTGCTCGTAGTTCTCAATCTGCTGGCGGAGCAGCTGGGTTATCTCATCCGCGTTGATCTTTGCCATTTCTTTTTTGCCTCAATCCCTTGCTGAATCCCGTCTTTGCTCAAAAGCCTCCGGCCGCCGCTGCTATGCGTTCACCAGCCTCCGCTTGAGCTGCTGCAACTGCGCGCGCACCGATCCGTCATAAATCGTCGATCCAATCTCCACCACCGCCCCGCCCAGCAGACTGGCGTCTTCCGCGTAGCTGGCGCGAACGCGCGCGCCGGCAAGCTTCGCGATCTGCGCCTCCAACTGCGCGCGGTCCGCCGGATTCAACTTGCGCGAGCTGGTAATCCGCGCTTCAACCGCACCGGCGTGCTCGTCCACCAGATCCCGGTACGCCGTCAGAATTTCTTCCAGCTCATTTAGCCGATGATGTTCCAGAATGACCGCGACGAAGTTCCGCCCCTGGAGAAACATCCCGATGCGTGCTGCGATCGCATCCAGCACCTTCAGCTTCTTGCCAATCTCAATCGAGGGATTCTCCAGAAACTCCCGCAGCTCGCCGCTTCCCGCCAGCGTCTCGGCAAAGTCGCGCAACTGCTGCTGCGCCGCTGCCGCATCCAGGTGTACCGATTCGGCAACCTCAGCGAAGGCGCGCGCATATCTCGGGGCGGAACTGGCCATTTAGTTCTGTCCCTTCTTTGACTCTTCGCCGGCCAGCCGCTGCGCAAATCCCTGCACCAGCAGCCGGTCTGTCTCAGCCGAAACCACCAGCTTGCGCGCCGCCTGCTCAATCGCGAGTTCCGCTGCGCGCTGCTGCAGTTGTTTTTGTGCATGCATTGTCGCAGCGGCAATCTCCTGCTCTGCCGACGCCAGTATCTTCTTCTTTTCTTCCTCGACTGAAGCCTTGATGCGCTGCTCCTCCGTGGCGGAATCCTGCTCCGCATGGGTACGCATCGCGGCAATCTCGCCATCCAGCTTCGCCAGCCGCTCTTCCACGCCACTCAACCGCGCGCGGGCCTCTTCGGTCGCGGTCCGCGCATCCGCCAGGCTCTTCTGAATCGCCGCCGTGCGATTGCGAGGAACCATCCCCGGGAAAGCCTTGGGCAGAAACACCACCACCAGCCACCCGACCCCCAGCGCGAACAGCACAAAGTTCCCTAACTCCGACCAACTTGACGCACGGTCAGTGCCAATGCCCAGCTTCCGGCCGAGCCACCCTACCGAGGGCGACTTGCGATACGCGTCGCTCTCGTCCACTTCCTGCTGATTCTTGTCGGGTGGTTGCGCCGCGGATGTGCTCGCCGCGCCCGCCGCCTGCGCCTGCGCGGGCAACTCCTTCACAGGTAACGCAACCCCAAGCGCCACCGCAAACGCCAGGACCGCCAGCAAACTCCTCAACCGGCTTCTGCTCACTGCGCCGCCTCCGGTCGAGCTTCCGCCGGCATCACCGCTCGCATGATCTTCTCGCTAAGCTCGGCACTCATCCCTTCGATCTGCAGTTCTGCAATGGCCACGCTCTGCTCGATCTCGCCCTTCGCCGCCTGCACCTTCTCGGCGGTTGCAGCGCGCGCCTCGGCCAGCGCCTGGTCGCGCTCCGCCTGCCATTGCTTCAGCCGCTTCTCCCGCGCGCCGTAGATATCCGCCTTGGCCTTGCGGAGCCTGTCTTCGTAGTCTGCGGTCTTGGCCTCGGCAGCGGAGATCGCGTCGCGCGCCTGTTCCACCGCACCCGTTGTCCGCGCGCGCCGCTCGGCCAGCACGCGATCCAGAGGCCGCCGCACCAGGAATCCGTAGGCAACTACCAGCAGCAGGAATAAAACCATCGTCGGCACAGAGCCGAGCACAAGTCCACCGAGTTGATTCAGTATTTGATCCATGTTGGAGCAGGCTGGGACTGCCAAAAATCCTTAGAACCGCCGGGGACGGACGCGGCCTTTGAGTGTTGGGTACACCTAGTTCTAACAAAGGGTTAACAGGGGTGTCAAACCTCCGTAACGCGATAATCGCCTGAATAATTCGATATTCGCACACCCTCCCCCGCCCAGGTTCGCCTCGTCAAAGAACCCCCTGTTTGCATCGTCAAAAAACACTTTGACAAACGCTTCCGGAGGTCTAAACTTTAGTTACCACCAAGACCCTATGTCCTGGGTCGTACAGGTCGCGTGCAAGGGGACACCACCTCCGCTCCCCAACAGGCGGCCTGTTCTGTTTAAGCCTTTCTGAACCAAGTCCGATACCCCTGGAGCCCAATCAGCCGCGCTCGCGAAACCTGCGATAGCGTTCCAGCAACGATGCCGGTCCGCGCGCCGTCAGATACACCACGTTCCCGGCAAAGCTCTTTTCCTCCAGCACCGCGCCCGCCTCCAGCGCAGCCAACGCCGCGCCCTCCGATTGCGGCAGGCGAAACCTCGCCTCCACCAGCGGGTCCGCAACCAGCGCCTTGTCGATCGCCGCAAGCAGTCGGTCCAGTCCTGTCTTTGTCAGCGCCGACACCGCAACCGTTGCCGCGCCATTCGCTCCACTCACCAGCCGCACCCGCTCCGGCTCCGGCAGCAGGTCGATCTTGTTCAACACTTCGATCACCGGCTTGCCCCGCGCACCCAGCTCGCCGAGCACCTTTTCCACCTGCACCTTCTGCTCGTCCAGCATCGCGCTCGATGCATCGCGAACATGCAGCAGGGCTTCGGCGCGCTCCACCTCCTCCAAGGTCGCGCGAAAGCTGGTTACCAGTGTGTGCGGCAGGTTGCGGATGAATCCCACCGTATCCGACAGCAGTATCTTCCGCCGGCTGGGCAGTTGCAGTTGCTTCAGCTTCGGATCGAGGGTTGCGAACATGCGCGCCGACTCCAGCACTCCAGCTTCCGTCAACGCGTTGAACAGCGTGCTCTTGCCTGCGTTGGCGTAGCCCACCAGCGCCACCACCGGCACCGGCACAGCCTCGCGCCGCTGTCTCTGCTGGCGCCGGATGCGCCGCACTGCCTCCAGTTGCTCCTTCACATGATCGATGCGCAGGTTGATCTTGCGCCGGTCGGTTTCGAGCTGGGTTTCACCCGGTCCGCGCGTTCCGATTCCGCCGCCCAACTGCGACATCGCTTTGCCCCGTCCGGCAAGCCGCGGAAGCTGGTACTCAAGTTGAGCCAGTTCCACCTGCAACTGGCCCTCACGCGTCCGCGCGTGGCGCGCAAAGATGTCCAGTATCAACTGCGTCCGGTCGATCACGCGGCAGGGCAGCCGCTCCTCAAGGTTGCGTAACTGCGTCGGTGTCAAATCATGGTCGAACAGCACCAGGTCCGCACCGCTGGACGCTGCCACGCCCACAATCTCGTCGAGCTTGCCGTGTCCCACCAGGGTGGCCGGATCCGGCTTTGCGCGGCGCTGCACCACTGTTGCCGCCACCACCGCGCCTGCGCTCCGCGCCAGTTCCCCGAACTCCGCCAGCGACGCCGCAAAATCGAGATCGCCGCCCGCGCCCTCGTGGGTCGCCGCCGCAGAGGTCTCCGCCGCCTCCGGCCGCATTGCCGCGGCATCGCGAGCCAGCTTCGCCGCCGCAGTCAGTTTCCGCCGCTGTCCGGTGAACTCCACCGCCACCAGCACGGCGAACTCCTGCCGCGCATTTGCGTGCGTCAAGGTACGAGCCGCGCGCGACGCCTCCGCCTGTGCTTCCACAAGGCTCACCTGTGTCCTCTTGTTCTTGTCGTTTCCTGGATGGGCTACGATTCGTCTGCCTTCAACCGTCTCAGCCTTAGTCGCCAGCTACGCCGGCGGCTTCGTTGACGATGGCACCCGCAGCCGCTACTCCACTGGCGGAGCCTGTCGCCCGAGTCTCCGGCTTGGCTTCCGTCCGGCCGTCGGCGTGCGGCCCTACCCGACCGCTGACCACAGTGGAGATCGCATGCTTGAAGATCAGTTGCTCCTGTGCATTGTTCTCCAGCAGCACGGAGTATTTGTCGAAGGACCGGATCTTGCCCGTCAGCTTGACACCGCTCACCAGGTAGATGGTGATTGGGCTCTTGTCCTTGCGAACTGTGTTGAGAAACGTGTCTTGAATATTCTGTGCCGGCTTAGATTCCATGGTGCCGATCTCCTTTAGGTGGCTCGCTGCCTAGGAAAAGAAACGCCCGGGCCCCATCCTGCTCCCCTGGAATACATCCCCGACTGCAGACTTCAATACGGGTACAATTCCGAACTTGTTCACAATACGAGCATTTACCCTTATTTTCAACTCAGCGGGTCCGTTTAATCCGCAAAACTGTCCACTTTCTTGCAGTTGCCCGGCGGGGAGTGTTCCATCACCCACTACACCGATACTGTTTGACGCACCTCGGTGTCAAAAAGTCTCACGGGGTCCGCGTTGTACCATTGCTTCCGTGCCCAAGCCCACGTCCCAGCCAGTTCCCATGTTCGACTTCTCCCGCCAGTTTGGTCCGCTGCGGCAGGAGTTACTCGACGCCATCGCCCAGGTCTGCGACTCGCAGATCTTCATTCTCGGCCCCCGTGTCGCCGCATTTGAGAGCGCCGCAGCGGCCGCCTGCGCCGCCTCCTTTGCCATCGGCTGCGCCAGCGGGACCGACGCCCTTTGGTTGGCGCTCGCCGCCGTCGGCATCGGCGACAGCGCCTCCAGTACCCGCGCCGGCTCCGCACCCGACGCCGTCATCACCACCCCTTTCACCTTCTTCGCCACCGCCAGCTCCATCCTCCGTGCCGGTGCCCGGCCTGTCTTCGCCGACATCGACCCCCTCACCTTCAACCTCTCGCCCAACTCTGTCGCCGAACTGCTTCCCAGCCCTGTAGGCCGCAACGTCACCGCCATCCTGCCCGTCCACCTCTATGGCCAGTGCGCGGACTGGGACGCCTTCGCTGCCGTAGCTCGCGACCGCCCGGGACTGTTACTGATCGAGGACGCCGCTCAGGCATTCGGCGCAACCTGGACTTCGCCCGGCCAGCCTGGCCGCCCCGCAGGCTCCCTCGGCGACGCCGCCACCTTCAGCTTCTACCCCACCAAGAATCTCGCCGCCTGCGGAGACGCCGGTCTCGTCACCACATCCAGCCCGCAGTTCGCAGCCCACGCGCGCTCCCTGCGCGCCCACGGCACGACCCGCCGCTACTATCACGATGAAGTCGGCTGGAACTCCCGCCTCGACGCCATCCAGGCCGCTGTTCTCGAGGTTAAACTGCGCTACCTTCCCGAGTGGAACCGGCAGCGCCGCGAACGCGCCGCCCGCTACGATGGGCTCTTCCGCGCGGCTGGTCTGACAGCCGCTTCTACCAGCGAAGGCATCGTCCTTCCCTTCACCGATCCCCGCGCCACCCACGTCTTCCACCAGTACGTCATCCGCGTACCGCGCCGCGACCGCCTCCGCGATCACCTAACCGCCCATGGCATAGGGAGCGAAATCTACTACCCCGTGCCGTTGCATCTTCAGGTGGCCTTCAAAGACCTCGGCTACAAGCCCGGCGACTTCCCCCACGCCGAACGCGCCTCCGCCGAAGTCCTCGCCCTGCCCATCTACCCCGAGATCCGCGACGACGAACAGCAGGCCGTCGTCGAGGCTATCCGCGCCTTTTACGCCTGATTGATCGCGCTGGAATCACGGAAAGAGGCTCCGTTTGGGAAACCCATCGATGCCGATTTCAAAAGCGCCCGTGTTCCAGGTTTGGTCCCGCAGCTTCGGCGTCAGGCGGGAATCGTCGAGTAACTCCAGATAACCGTCGACACCATTCGCCGTCTGGGTAAGCGGCAGCTTCAGCACCACGGAATAGTGCCCTCGACCCCGCTGAGGAACAGACTGCCCCGCAAGACAGAACGCGAAAAGAAACAGCACAACCGGCGTCCGATGCTTCATGCGAAGCAGTCTACCGCTTCTTCTTCGCGTTCGCGGGCTTTGCCTTCTTCTCTTCCGCCACCGGATGCGCCTCCGCCTCGTCCTTGGTCCCCGGCGGAGCTATCCGCCGCACCAGGTTCCCCTCCAACCGATAGGTCTTCGCAATCGTCCGCCCCGGCGTCACCATCCCCGTCGCCGGATCGGGAACCACCGGCGGCGCATCTGCGGCCAGCACCTTGTAGGTAAACGTTGGCAGCGGAGTCTGCGCCGCCACCGCCTTCCCGTAGGGGTCCTTCTCCATATCGATCTTGACCGGCAGGTACCCCTCGATGTTCTTCTCGCGGAACGCCGTCTCATAGCGATGCATCTTCGAGTTCCACGTAAACACCCGCACCTGGTCGAAGTCGTACGGCAGTCCCGCCGTGTAGGGCGCCATCAGGGTCAGGTACATGGGAATGTTTTTGTCGTCCTGATCGGCCCCTGGGTCGTTCACCGTTGCCAGCAGGTAGGCCCCGACGATCCGCTGTCCCTCCGCGTACTTGGTCACCGAATCCGGCGCGTCCACATCCACATACCGCGACAGCAGCCAGCCCGTCCGCCCCTGCGCATCGCGCGCCAGCCACCAGTCCTCCATGGCAATCGGCGGCGCGGCCGGAGTGCCGGTTCCCGCAGTTCCGCTTGCGCTGACCGTCTTCCCCGGTGCCAAGGGCTTTACGGAAGCCACCCAGCCGGGCGCGGGCTTCGGCAGAGTGGCCCTTTCCAGGAGCTGCACCTTGTCGCCCTCCGGCAGCCGGTAGAACACCTCGGTCTGCCGGCCCGGCTTAAGGTGCAGGTTCACGTCATCCCGCACCACCGCCGATACCACCGCCGGATTGCTCTTATACGCCTTTCCCAGCGCCTGAAATGCGTCGAAAACCTCCTGCGTCGCCACCGCCTTCTCGTCGATCCAGCCCTGTTCGCCCTTGGGCGTCTTCACCCGGAAGTACCGTCGCGCATGCTCCACGACCTCCAGCCTTTCGCCGTTCTCCACCGTCCCCGTGCGGTTGGTAACCGCCGCCAGCCGGTCGCGAAGAAAGGTCTCCTTGGCCGTCACATACACGTATTCGGCCCGCGGCTTCGGGCGCAGGCTGGAACATCCGCCCAGAATCGCAAAACCCAGCGCAGAAGTCAGCAGAAACACTCCAGGAGCCGGCCCAGGGGCACGACGACCGCGCCGGCGCAGACGAAAACCACTACGCATCAACATTCGGAAATCGGGCCACAGGCAGAAAATTGCGTTCTTGTCCAGCACATTTTCCAGCATACAGTGGCCTGGACCCCAACCACGTTTCTCAGGTAGGTACCGCCGGGCGCTAAGGCTGCGGAGTCGTTCATTTCCTTGAAAAAAGCCCCCTTTGCGTGTTTTCCAGGCCCCCTGAAAGCTAGGGAACCTGCCTCGATTCCCCGGCTGCTTCCCGGCCCCTAAAAATGAGTCTTGCGCTATATGCGGTCTTGCGCTTACAGTTGCGTACGGAAACAAACTCAATACAGGAAATCACTCCAATCCTTTTCCGGAATCCAACTCCGCCCATCGCATTCGATTTGATCGTTCACATCACACGTCAACTGGTAAGGAGGCCCACATAATGGCCAGTAATGAAATCGAAATCCTCGACCCCACAGCATCGGTCGGGAAGCTCAAGAAAATCGCGGCAGGTCAAGCACTGAATCGCAGGCACTTCCTCGCTGCCCTCGGTATGACCGGTGCTGCGGCTGGCGCAGGAATGATGTCGGGTTGCTCCACCAGCAATTCCGTAGCGGTCACTACTGCATCGACAGCGCAAATTGACATGCTCAATTTCGCCCTCAATGTGAAGTACTTGCAGGCTACCTTTTACTCTTTCATCGCCAGAGGCACAGATCTGACCGGGACTGCCGTCACCAACAGCGGCGCCGTCACCAATGCGCCCGCCGCGTTGTCGTTCAGTGGCATCACTGGCGTCCCCAACGGCCAGCAGATCACCGACATGATCAACGAGATTTATTACGACGAGAAGAACCATGTCAGCACCCTGCTCGGCCTGCTCGGCGTTTCAGCCGTATTCAGGCCGGCAATCAATCTCGCCGGCTTTGGGACCATCACCACGACCAACGCCCTGTCGATCGCCAGGCTATTGGAGGACGTTGGGGTAACCGCATACGCGGGCATCATCCCCAGTCTCTCCAGCAGCGACATTACCCTGCTTGGACAGATCATGGGTGCAGACAGCCTCCATGCCGGAATCCTCCGCCTCACCACCCTCCAGAATCCCACCATCGCGGCCTACATCAAGGCAGACACGACGGATGTCGCCCCCTTCGACCTCGGCGCCACCTCCAGCGCCGGCCCAACCGCCAGCGGAGGGTTCTTCGCCACTGCCGGCGCCACCACAGCCAGCACCGCAAATCCCGCCGGGTTTGCCTTCACCCGCACCATCTCGCAGGTGTATTCCATCCTGTTCGGTACCGAGACGGCCACGGGCAGCAACACCACCGTTACGCTCGCAGCCATTGGTACCACCTCGGGTGGCTTCTTCCCCAGCGGCGTGAACGGCAACCTAAATAAGGTATAGACCCAGGCAAAATACACCGGATCCAACTCGACGCGTTCGTCCAAATCAACCATGACGCAATCTGTTCCTACATTTCGCAAGCCAATTGACAAGGAGGCCAACGCAATGGCCAGCAAAGAAGTAGAAGTCCTCGATCCCGCGCCAACGGTCGAGAAATTCAAGAAATTCGCATCCGAACGCGTCCTGAATCGCAGGCACTTCATCGCCGCCCTCGGTGTGGCAGGCGCCGCCGCTGCTGGCACGGAATTGGTACGATCGGGCCCCACTGCGCTCGCCCAGCAACCCAAGCCCAATGGCTACGCGCAGACCGATGTCCTCAACTTCCTGCTCAATATCAAGTACCTCAAGGCCACCCTGTACTCCTACGTCACCCAGGGCGCCGATCTCCCCGCCGCCGACTTCGCCAACCTCAGTAGCGGCGGTGTCTACAATGCGCCCGCGAAGATCACCTTCGTCGGAGCCGGAGCCGCCACCACCGCGCAGATCACCGATCTCTTTAATGAGATGTACTACGACGAGTTGAACCAGTTGATCGCCCTGCGTGCCATCCTCGGAGCTCCCGTGACGAACGATGGGGGCGCCGGAGATGCCGTGGTTGCGAACAGGCCGACCATGAACTTGCTGGGGACGGGAGTCACGACCACCGCCACCACAACCATGACCCAGCCGCAGTTCATCGGCTACGCCCGCATGTTGGAGGACCTCAGTGCCTCCGCCTTCGCCGGCGCTACCGTCTACCTCACCGGAACCAACCTCGCGTACGTCACCCAGGCTCTCGCCGTCAACGGCTTCCATTCCGGCGCAGTGCGCCTGGTTGCCCAGCAGACAGGAGCCTATTACTACAGCGGGCAGGAAGTCACTTTGGGCTCGGCCGGCGCCGGCTCAGCCAACTCCTTCTCCGGAGTTACCCTCGCAGGCAGCCCAATCGTTTACTACACGACACCCACAAATGCGATTGTCGCTGGATCTGACGTATCGGGGCCCGGTATTGCGGAAGGCACCGTAATCACTTCCATCGTTCCCCCCACGGTATTCACCGGCAACATCACCAGTGGCTCCAATCTCGTTACCAGCGTTGCGGTCACGCCTTCCACAGCCACCATTGCGCCGGCAGTCGGAATGACCATCTCCTCCGGCACCGTGATTCCCACCAACTCAATCATCACGAATATTAACGGAAGCACCATTACTATCGGCACCGTCACGGGATACACGTCGACGACTACGCCCGCTCCCATCATCAATGGCTTGACTGGCATTTCGGGCTCAGGTGGCAGCGGAATGACAGTCGGCGCCTACCCGCTGGCGTTCACCGGCGGCGGAGGGACGGGCGCGGCAGGTACGCTTACTGTCCTGACCGCTACCTCGTTCAGCGTCGTCCTTACCAACCAGGGATCAGGCTACACCTCCGCTCCAACCGTTACTGCGACCGGACTTACAGTGACAGCGGCTGGCACACTGCCGGTGCTGGCAGCTTCGGTGGCCACCCAGATCACCACCACCTCCAGCGGCATCACTCTGACCCTGGGATTCCTTGCCCTCACCACCAAGGGCAGCAACGTCCTGACCGCCGTATCCTCCACCGCCGGGCTGGTCGCAACTGCCGGATTGGCCACGGGGCAATTCCTGACCGGAACCAACATTCCCACCGATGCCACCATTTCGGCGTTCAGCCCCAGTGCCAACACGGTCACGTTCCAGGCGGTCGGCGGTGGGACGTTGGCTGCTTCCGCGTCGACCACGGTCGCACCCACCGGCAGTGTCACCAACGGCAGCGCTGTGATCACGGCAGTATCGAGCCTCAGCGGCATCGCCATCGGGATGCCGATCACCGGTGCTGGCATCCCCACAACCTCCACGGTGACGGTGACGGGTATAGGTTTCAATCCCATCGGCAACACCATCACCATGTCCGCCAACGCTACCGCTACTACACCGAACTCCACCGCCACGGTGGCTCCCACCTGCTTCCTGACCGCCGGCAGCAACGTTGTGACCGCATTGAGCAGTCTCAGTTCGCTGAATGTCGGCGCCACGGTTACCGGTACGGGCATAGCCAGCGGAACAACCGTTGCTTCGGTTGGCGGCGTCAACACCATGACGCTCTCGCAGGCCGCGACCACGACAACTGCGACAACCGTCAAAGGAACGCCGAACGCTATCCTCGCCTCCGGCAACAACATCATCAGTTGTGTGTACCCGCAGACTGGCCTCGCGTCCGGACAACTCATAACAGATACTCAGGGCTTCATCCCCCCGGGGAACACCATCACCGGAGTCAGCGCAGGTAACTTCACCATCACCATATCGGCGCCCTGCACCGGTTCCACCGTGGTGTCAACCCTGCAATCTTTCACCGGCACCGTCACCGTCAGCTACGAGACCATTACGGCGATATCGCCGGCGTCGGTCTTCACGGCCGCTACCAATCCGCTCACGGTCGGGCAACCGATCAGCGGCCCGAACATCCCCTCAGGAACGATTATCACGGGAGTCAGTGCGTCCACCAGCTCCATTACGATATCCGCATTCCCCAGCGCTGCCGGCGGTGCGCAGATCGTAGGAGCCGCCCTGGTCACCACGTCGGGACAAACTCTAACCGCCTCGTCACTCCAGACCATTACCGTTACGACCATTACCAACGTCAACCCAACAGAAACCCTCACCATTCCCACCATCGAAAACGTCTCGCTTAACCTCTTGGGCAACGTCGTTTTGTCACAGAACGCCACTGTCACTGCGGCGACCGGCTCTACGCTCACCTTCCTCGCGTCCGATCCCATGGACGTTCAGCCCGACGACCCTGGGACAATATCCTTCGCGGGTGTCGTCACCAGCGGCAGTGCGTCGGTAACCTCCTTATCGACCGTGACAGGACTGGCGGTTGGATTGCTGGTTGGCGGCCCGGGAATCGCAGCGGGAACGACCATCGCCACGCTTACTGCGCCCTCCGGGGCGACCCTTGGGTCGCTCACGCTCTCGACGGCCGCGACCGCCGGAGCCACAACGCCGACCAATCTGGTTGCCTACCTGACCAACGCGGCAACCCTTGCCGCAGGCGGCCCGATAGCAATCCCGGGGACCTCTCCAGCCGCGTATCAGGGCTTCTTCGATACCGCAGGAGGCGCTACGTCCAGTGCCAACAACCCTGCCGGCACCGTCTTCGCCCGCACCTTCTCGCAGGTTCTTGCCGTTCTCTACGGTTCAACCGTGGCCCAGACCTACGAGGGAGGCTTCTTCCCGAATAGTGTCGGCGGCAACATCAACAACGTCTAACATTCACCCAAAGCAGTGAAAAGCCCGCATCTCAATCCTGAGATGCGGGCTTTTTGTCGCCTCCTGCCTGTTCACTCCGCTTGCGGCCCTCGTCTGGAGCCAAGCCGCGTTCCACTCAATGCGTCGCAGCGATCGCCACCGCGCCCGCCGGGTCAGTTGCCGTCGCGACCGACGCCACAAAACTGAGCTGACCCGACGACTCACTGTACATCGCTAGATCGGGGCTCCCGTCATTGGCGACTGCCAGCAGATACTTCCCGCCGTTGTCCACCGCCAGCGCGACCGGGAACACTCCCAACCCACTGGAATACGTTGCGGGGCTCAGCGCCGTCGGCGCTCCGTTGCCGCCGACGCTGAACCCGGAGATGGTGCCGTTCGTAACGTCCGTTCGGTTCGCGACATAGAGATCCGTGCCCGCTTTATCCAGCGCCACTGCGCCTGGCTGGACTCCGGTGGTCCCTTGCGCAACAAAAACGGGCGCCAATCCCGACCCGACGCTATAGGCAGAAACCGTCCCGGCTGACTGGCCGTTGCTCCGGGCGATATACAGGACCGAGCCACTCGAACTCACCGCCAGCCCATTGTCGCTCAGCGTGGTCGCCCCCGTTGACAAGGTTCCCACGCTGGACCCAAACGCGCCACTTGAAGTGGTGAAGCTGAACACCAGATCGCCCGCGGTTCCAACTGCGACATAGACGTACTGTCCATTTTCCGGCGAGATCTTAATCGCCTTCGGCACAATCGCCGGCGCCCCGGTCGGGAACGTATAGCTCACACCCGATCCCTGTTGCAGTTGGCCCGATGATTCGATCTGATACTCATCCACAATCGCCTGGTTCACCAGGAAGCCATTCGCGTCGAGTCCCAGCAACCAGCTCCCATCCGGCGATACATCGATCGAAACCATGGATGCCGACCCGAGATTGTTGCTCTTCAGCAGCGTCAGCGCCCCACCCGTCCCGATCGAATATGAATTGACGAAGCCGTATATTCCGTTGGTACCCGCGACAAAGACCATCGTGTTCGCAGGATTCACCGCCACCGCGGTCGGAACGAACGTCAGCGAATACGGCGAGCCCGACACCGCCGTCAGCGTTCCCGTGCCTACCGAAAAACCCGCCAGTGTCGGCGTACTCCCATTGGCCGGCGCATTCGCCACATACACGTAGTCGCCCGTGCTGCTGCTGCTGTTGTTCAGCGATCCCGGATAAACCCAGAAGTTCCCGCATCCAACCGTCAAACTCAGAGCCCAGACGCCCACCGCCGCCGCTACTCGCCCCAAACGCCTCATGGTTGCATTTCCCTTCGTTTCCATCTTCGCAGCAATTACGTTCGTCGCACACTCTATAATCGGCGGGAATGTTTCTCGCCGCATACCATCGCCGTCACAGCCCGCGCCGTTCCGGAATTATTCGAGCGCTGGTCGCGCTCGTTTCGCTTGGGCTCAACTCTACCGGCCTTGTTGGACAGTCTCATTCATTCGACTCTTCTCCTGCGCAAACGGCACTCTCGTCCGCAGATCTCGACCGCGAAGTCCATGCCGACATGGCCTTCCTCGCCGACGATGAGCTCCACGGCCGCGGCTCCGCCACCCGCGACGAGCATATCGCCGCACTCTTCGCCGGCGAGCAGTTCCTCGCCCTCGGCCTCGCCCCTGGCGGCGACAATGGCACCTTCCTGCAAAAGGTAGCGCTACCCTCGCCTCTGCCGCCGTCCCTCCGCCAGCGGCTCTCCCGATTTGAGGACACCCCGCGCACCGCAACCTGGAACGCCATCGCCATCCTGCGCGGCACCGATCCCGCCGCCGGGGTCGTCCTGCTCACTGCGCACCTGGACCACCTCGGCATCGGTCCCGCCAACTCCGCCGGCGATACCATCTACAACGGCGCCGACGACGACGCCTCCGGCACCACCGCCGTGCTTGCGCTCGCCCGCGCATTCGCCGCCGGCCCACGCCCGCAGCGCACCATCGTCTTCGCCCTGTTCGGCTCGGAGGAGATTGGCGGCTTCGGCAACGCCGCCTTCCTCGCGCATCCGCCCATCCCGCTCGCCTCCATCGTCGCCAACCTTGAATTCGAGATGATTGGCCGCCCCGACCCCGCCGTTCCCGCCGACACCCTCTGGCTCACCGGCTTCGATCGCTCCTCACTCGGCCCCGAACTCGCCCGCCACGGTGCCCGCCTCGTCGCCGACCCGCACCCCGCACAGAACTTTTTCCAGCGCTCCGACAATTTCGCCCTCGCCCGCCAGGGAATCATCGCCCAATCCGTATCCAGCTACGGCCTGCACAGGGACTACCACCAGCCCTCGGACGAACTCTCCAAAATCGACTTCCCCCACATGGTCAACGCCATCGCCTCGCTGGTCGAACCCATCCGCTGGCTCGCGAATACATCCTGGCGGCCCACATGGAATCCCGGCGGCAAACCATAGGCAGGATGCAAAAAAGAGCGGCCCATCGCTGAGCCGCTCTTCCCTGCCGTCTACAAATCACGCGAGGTCGAAGCGATCGAGGTTCATCACCTTGCACCACGCGGCCACGAAGTCACGCACGAACGCCGGCTGCGAGTCGCTGCAAGCATAGACCTCCGCGAGCGCTCGGAGCTGCGAGTTCGAACCGAAGACCAGATCGACGACTGTGCCCGTCCACTTGAGATCGCCGGTCGCCCGATCGCGTCCCTCCCACACGCCTTCAGAGGTAGCGGCCTTCTGCCACTTCGTCTTCATGTCGAGCAGATTCACGAAGAAGTCATTGGTCAATGTTCCGGGCCGCTTCGTGAAAACGCCAAGTTCGGACTGCGCGAAGTTTGCATTCAGCGCGCGCAGGCCACCGATCAGGACCGTCATCTCGGGAGCGGTCAGCGTCAGCAGGCAAGCCCGATCCACCAGCAACTCAGCCGCTGATCCTGCCTGCCCCTTGCGGACATAATTGCGGAAGCCGTCTGCGATCGGCTCCAGCACGGCGAAGGATGCCACATCGGTCTGCTCCTGCGACGCATCGGTGCGCCCGGGCGAGAAGGGAACCTTCACGTCGTGGCCGGCCTTCTTCGCAGTCTCCTCGACGGCTGCGCAGCCGCCCAGAACTATCAGGTCAGCCTGGGAAACCTTTTTCCCGCTAGACTGAGCGCCATTGAACTCCTTCTGGATCGCTTCCAGCACCTGCAGGACCTTCGCCAGTTCGGCCGGCTGGTTGACTTCCCAATCCTTTTCGGGCGCCAGACGAATGCGCGCCCCGTTCGCCCCGCCGCGCTTGTCGGTGCCGCGGAACGTTGCCGCCGACGCCCAGGCCGTCCGAACCAGTTCGGAGATGGAAAGTCCGGATGCAAGAACCTTGGCCTTCAAGGCAGCAATATCCGCATCCCCAATCAGCTCATGATCCACCGCAGGAACAGGGTCCTGCCAGATCAGCGGCTGCTTAGGAACCAGCGGGCCAAGATACCGCGCGCGAGGCCCCATGTCGCGGTGCGTCAGCTTGAACCAGGCTTTGGCGAAGGCGTCTGCAAACTCCTGCGGATGCTCGTGGAAGCGCTTCGAAATCGGCGCATAGGTCGGGTCCATTCTCAGGGAAAGGTCCGTCGTCAGCATGGTGGGGGCGTGCTTCTTCTTGGGGTCGTGAGCATCCGGCACGGTACCCGCCGCAGATGCGTCTTTGGGCGTCCATTGGTAAGCACCGGCGGGGCTCTTCGCCAGTTCCCATTCATAGCCGAACAGGTTGTCGAAGTAGTTGTTGTCCCACTTCACCGGGTTCGTGGTCCATGCACCCTCCAAACCGCTGCTAATCGTATCCACGCCTTTGCCGCTGCCAAAGCTATTCTTCCAGCCCAAGCCTTGCGCTTCGATGTCAGCACCCTCGGGTTCCGGACCGACATACTTATTCGGATCGGCAGCACCATGAGTTTTGCCGAACGTATGTCCGCCAGCGATCAGGGCAACAGTCTCCTCGTCATTCATCGCCATGCGAGCGAATGTCTCCCGGATATCCCGGGCTGCGGCAAGCGGATCCGGCTTGCCATTGGGCCCTTCCGGATTCACGTAGATCAGGCCCATTTGAACCGCGCCCAGAGGATTCTCAAGTTCACGGTCGCCGCTGTAGCGCTCGTCTCCCAGCCACTTGCCCTCAGGTCCCCAGTAAATGCTCTCTTCTGGCTCCCAGATGTCCACGCGCCCGCCGCCGAAACCGAAGGTCTTGAATCCCATCGACTCCAGCGCTACGTTTCCAGCGAGAATCATCAGGTCGGCCCACGAGAGTTTCCGGCCATACTTCTGCTTGATCGGCCAGATCAGCCTGCGCGCCTTGTCGAGGCTCACGTTGTCCGGCCAGCTATTGAGCGGCGCAAATCGCTGCGCGCCGGAGCCCCCGCCGCCACGGCCATCGCCGATACGGTAGGTGCCGGCACTATGCCAGGCCATACGGATGAAGAATGGCCCATAGTGGCCGTAGTCCGCAGGCCACCAGTCCTGCGAGGCCGTCATCAAGGCATGCAGATCTTTGATCACGGCATCCAGGTCGAGACTCTTGAACTCCTCAGCGTAGTTGAACGTCTCGCCCATGGGATTGGACTGGGGCGAATGCTGGTGCAATATCTTCAAGTTCAGTTGATTCGGCCACCAGTCTGCGTTCGTTCGGGTTCCAGCTAATGTTGCATTGTGAGCGCTGCTCGAGAACGGGCACTTTGTTTCGTCTGACATGGTTCACCTCAAGAAATTCGTTCGCGGTTCATCCTAAGCCTTTTGGCCATCGGCGCAAACGCCAATCGCATTCACCGCATCCCGCTGCACCGGGAACCCCTCCCGGCAACCGGTTGCGCTTGGAGCTTGGATCAGTTCAGCCGTTCCCGCTCCGGCTTGCCGAACCGCGCATCCAGCGGCTTCCGCCCCGCGAAACCATCTTCCGTCGAATGCCAGTAGCCGATCTCTTTCTCGCCCAGCTTCCAGCACAGCAGCACGGTCTTGCCATCCATCACGCACGGAAAGTCCAGCAACCCCTGCTCCAGGTCCTTCACCTGCACGCCGATCTCGTCAATCTCGGCCAGCGTGTCCCGGGCCTCTTCCAGCGCCTTCTCGCGTTCGGTCCTGCGTTTCGCTGCCTGCGCCACATTCACGTGCATCCCGCCCGCCAGAAAAATCCTCTGCGCAAGCTGTTGCATCTCTAGCTCCAGCTCGCCGGTCCGAACTCCCGCCGCCTGCGCCTTGCGCAGCAACGCTTCCAGGACCGGCAACAGTGTCTGTGCTTCGCTCAACGTAAATATCTTGCTCAATTTCCTATCTCCAACATACGATCCAGAGCCACGCGCGCCCAGTGCTTCACCTCATTCTCTACCCGAATGCGGTTCACTACGCGCCCCTCCAACAAATTCTCCAGCGTCCATGCCAGGTGCTGCGGCGATATCCGGTACATCGTCGTGCACAGACAACCCGACTCATCCAGCGTAATCACACGCTTGCCCAGCGGCGCAAACCGCTTGGCCAGCCGGTTCACCAGGTGGATCTCCGTCCCCACCGCAAAGCTCGATCCCTCCGGCGCGCGCTCGATCAGGTCGATGATCCGCTCAGTCGAACCCAGCGCATCCGCCTTCTGGCACACCTCCCAGCGGCACTCTGGATGCACCACCACCTGCATGCCCGCCTCTTCGCGGCGCACGCGCTCCACATGCTCCGGCAAGAACCGCTGATGCACGCTGCAGTGCCCCTTCCACAGCACCACCTTCGCCGCGCGCAGCCGCTCAGGCGCCAATCCTCCGTTGATCCGGTACGGGTCCCACACCACCATCTCGTTCAGCGGAATCCCCATCGCAAATGCCGTATTGCGCCCCAGATGCTGGTCCGGCAAGAACAGAACCTTCCCCGCCCGCCGGAACGCCCACGCAAACGCCGCCCCCGCATTGGACGAGGTACACACCAGACCGCCCCGCTCGCCGCAGAACGCCTTGATGTTCGCGGCAGAGTTCATATACGTCAGTGGAAGAATCCCCTCGCCGGCCACCACGCCCGCGCGCTCCAGCGACTCCCAGCAGTCTTCCACTTGCCCGATCTCCGCCATGTCGGCCATCGAGCAGCCCGCGTTCAGGTCTGGCAGAACCACCTGCTGCCACGGCTGCGCCAGCACGTCTGCGGTCTCCGCCATAAAGTGCACGCCGCAGAACACCATGTACTCTGCGTGTGTCTCTGCGGCCACCTTGGAGAGTTTGTAGCTGTCGCCGGTATAGTCGGCAAACCGCACCACCTCGTCGCGCTGATAGTGGTGGCCCAGAATAACCGCTTTGGCGCCCAGCGCTTCCCGGGCCGCGGCGATCCGCGCGTCCATCGTATCGTCGGGCAGCGCCAGGTAGTTGTCGAGCAAGCAGATTTCTCCCGCAGTCGCTAGCGGGACTTCTTCCAGCAATAGTCCATTCACAGTATTCCGCCTTCAGTCTCGGCTGCGCACCGCGCGTCTGCTCGTCGCAGTCGCAGCATTCGCACCCAAAACGGGGATGTTGAAAGCATTCCTTACGCGGGCTGCAGCGGACTCACTGTGCCACTCGAGCTTCCGAGCCAGCACCCAATCCGCGGGGGTGTTGCCGCCCTCTTCGTGCTCGCGCGACCGTCAAGGTCGCGCTTCCTTGATTCTAGACGAATCTGTCCCCAAGAACGATGCATCACGCCGCCCGCGCATCGTTTCCTGCTCCAGCGAGCCGCATCGCAACCCATTTGTTTCCATCCCCACCCAAGCCGTATCATAGGGTCATCTATGCCGGGCTTTGAAGACAGCGCCGTAATCGTTCTGCTCGCACTGCTGCTCTTCGGGCCGAAGAAGTTGCCCGTCCTCGCGCGCCAGCTCGGCAAGCTGATGGGCGATTTCCGCCGCGCCAGCAACGAGTTCCGCTCGCAGATGGAGGAGGAACTCCGCATCTCCGAACAGGCCGACCGCCAGAAGCAGGTCGCCGCCATCGCAGCCGTCGCGCCGCCAACCCCGGCAATCGCTGCGCCGGTCGAGTCCGCGCCCGAAGAGAGCTACATGCAGGAGCCGCCGCCAGAGTCCTCCATCGCCTCCGCGGCCGAATCCGCGATGGATTACCCGCAGAACTATCCCGAGGATTCCCCGACCGAGGCCTCGCCCGCTGCACCTGCCGAACCGCCCCCGGCCTCAGTTCCTGAGCCGGTTCCCATCGCGACCTCCGGCGACCTCAGCATCCTGCCCCCATCCACCGGCCTGCCCGTCCCCAACTCGTCGCCGGCCAGCGCACCCGGCGCCGTTCCGGCCCATGAGTCCGAGCTAGAAACCGAGACGTTGCATGGATGATACCAACGCCATCGACCGGGCCCGCAAAGCCGTCTCCGAGCGCGCGGAACTCCCCGGCATGAGCCTGATGGAGCATCTCGAAGAGCTGCGCAAGCGCATCATCAACTCCCTGATGTACCTCGGCGGCGGCATGGTCCTCGGCTGGGTCTTCCGCACCCGCCTGATGAATTTCATTCGTCGCCCGCTGGACGACCTTCATCTCAGCCTTTCCTACCCGCATCCAACCGATCCACTCAATTACCAACTGAAGACGGCACTGGTGGCCGGTGTCATCGTGGCCAGCCCCTTTATCCTCTACCAGGTTTGGCTCTTCATCTCACCCGGCATGTACAAGAACGAAAAGAAGTACGTCTGGCCGTTCATGAGCGCCACTGTCGGACTCTTCCTCTGCGGCGCGTGGTTCGGCTATCACTACGTGCTTGAAAACGCTGTCAAGATCCTCGTCTTCGGATTCGGCAAAGGCTTCCAACCAGTTCTCATGATCGATGAGTGGACCAGCTTCTTCCTCTCCATCATCCTCGGCCTCGGCGTCTGCTTTGAACTGCCCATCCTCATATTTTTCCTCGCCCTCTTCGGCATCGTCGACGCCAAATTCCTGCTGCGCCACTTCCGCTACGCCATCCTCGCCATCTTCATCGTCGCCGCCATCATCTGCCCCATGCAGGACCCCTTCAGCATGTGCCTCTTCGCCAGCCCCATGCTCTTCCTCTACTTCTTCGGCGTAGCCATCGCCTGGTACGTTCATCCCAACCGGCGCAAGCGGAAGGAAGCACCAGCCGTATGACCCAGCCCACTCAACTTGTCATCCTGAGCGTAGCGAACGGGGTCCCCGGCCAGTTTGCTGGCTGGGGCAGGAAGAACCCCCATATTTCAAGAACGCCCGCCATTCTGAGCGCAGCTCAGAATCTCTGTAGTTGCCTCTCGCTGCTGCTGCTGCTTCTCCTCACGCTCCCCGCCAGGGCGCAGAAGCGCACTCCCGCCCCCGCGGTCAGCGGCCAGGCCATCTACGCCCTCACCCAGCAGTTCCTCGCCGTCGCACCCAAGCGCTTCAACGGCTCACCTGGCCACCTCGCCGCCGAGAACTTCATCAAGGAACACTTCAAGCTCGAAGCCGCCAAGGGCGACTTCATCACCGACGAGTTCACCACCAACACTCCGGTCGGCATGCAGACAATGCGCAACTACATCGTCCGCTATCCGGGTAAGAAGGACGGCGTCATTGTCCTCGCCTCTCACTACGAGACCAACTACCCGCTGAAGGACGTCAACTTCGTCGGCGCCAACGACGGAGCCTGCACCAGCGCCCTGCTTATCGCGCTCGGCCAGTACTTCCGCACCCACCCGCCCCAGGGTTACTCCATTTGGCTCGTCTTCGACGACGGCGAAGAGGCCGTCGCCAACCCTCCCTACAACCCCAATCAGTGGGCATCCAACAACGCGAACAACCTCTATGGCACGCGCCATCTCGCCGCCAAGTGGTATGCCGACGGTACTCTAAAGCGCGTCAAGGCCTTCATCGTCGCCGACATGATTGGCGACAAGGACCTCAACATCCTCGAAGAGATGGGCTCCACTCCCTGGCTCCGCGACGTCTTTCGCCAGGCCGCCGCCAACACCCACCACAGCGCGAACGTCTTCCAGTCCCAGAGCGAGGAGGAAGACGACCACCTCCCCTTCCTCAAGCGCGGCGTCCCCTCCCTCGATGTCGTCGATGTGGACTACGGCCCCCAAACCGCCGCCATGCCCGACGGCTACCACCACACCGCCCAGGACACCATCGACAAGATCAGCCCCCAATCCCTGCAAATCTCCGCCGACCTCTTCCTCGAAACCATCCGCCTCATCAACGCCACCCACTAGATCAGGTGCCCCATGATCGTTGAGGCGCAGCCGAAGCTATCGTGGGGTTATTCACTTCCTCGTCCGGCCCGAATCTCCGGCCGCAACTCGCGATAGCATCATAACGTGTACCACGCCCCACTCAGCTACTGGATCGGCTTCCATCTCGCCCTTCTGCTCCTGCTCACCATGGAGTTCGTCTACGCTCGCCGCCAGAAGCGGCTGGGGCGCAATCCGCTCCACACCGCCATCGCCTGCACCGCCCTCTGGATCGCCGTAGCCCTCGCCTTCGCCGTCTTCCTGCACCAATCGCTCGGGGCAACCAGCTCTGTCCAGTACCTCGCCGGCTATGTGCTCGAAGAGTCGATGTCCGTCGACAACCTCTTCGTCTTCCTTCTCCTCTTCCGCCTCTTCCAGATCGACCGTGCCCACCAGCCCAAGGTCCTCTTCTGGGGAGTCGCCGGCGCCATGCTGATGCGCGGCCTCTTCATCGCCGGTGGCATCGCCCTGCTCAACCGCGTCCAGGCGATAAACTACGTCTTCGCCCTCATCATCCTCATTGCAGCCGTCCGCCTGCTCGTTCCTTCCGCCCCAAACCATCCCGCCACCACACCTCGCTGGATCGCCCTGCTGAAACGCTTTCATCCCGTCAGCCCTCGCCAGGACCACTTCATCGTGATGGAAAACGGCCGCCCCACAGCAACCATGCTGCTCCTCGCCCTCATCGCCATCGAACTCACTGACATCGTCTTTGCGCTCGACTCCATCCCCGCCGTCCTCTCCATTACCCGCCAGCCGTTTCTCGCCTACACCTCCAACATCATGGCCGTCATGGGATTGCGCTCGCTCTACTTCCTGATCATCGGCATGCTCACCCGGCTGCGCTTTCTCCACTACGGACTGGCCGCGGTCCTCGCCTTCGCCGCGGTCAAGATG
>Ga0181526_10000176_pt1 | contig 68910 bp, 65 predicted proteins | sample PEATcosm2014_Bin_35_FD_119750 | JGI IMG/M metagenome (GOLD analysis project Ga0181526, IMG submission 119750) | Peatland microbial communities from MTU Mesocosm Facility, Houghton, MI, USA - PEATcosm2014_Bin06_30_metaG | ecosystem: Environmental > Terrestrial > Soil > Wetlands > Peat | place... | reverse complement strand
GCTTTGGAGCCGGTGTGCCGTTGCCCGCGCTTGGCTCGCGAGCGGCTGCCCCGTTCCCCTGCGACGTGTCGATCTGGGCCAGAACCGCACCAACCAAGGCCGTCTCGCCTTCGCGCACCGCAATCTGGGTCACGACTCCCGAGACGGTGGCCGGAACCTCGACGTCAACTTTGTCGGTCGTCACCTCGACGAGGGGATCGCCTTCGGCAACGAAGTCGCCGACTTGCTTGCGCCATTCGACGATCGAGCCTTCGGTAACGGACTCGCCCATTTCGGGAAGCGTTACGCTGACCAGGGTGCCTTCCAAAACAGGGTTCATTTTATCTTTTCCGGCGCCGGGGGCCTATGTTAGAAGTACTTCGCCGGCAAGGCACCCGTTACGACCGAAGCGTTCTTGGCAAAGCGCGGGCGCGCGTGGCTCAGGACGAATGCGGCCACGTCGTAGGACTCGGAAAGGGAGAGCGAGCCCGGCGCGTTCTGCGGCATGTTATAGCGAATGAAGCCGGTCATCCGGTCGGCGTGCGCCATGCCGGCGCCGCCGTTGAACGAGTGCGCCCCCCACAAAGGGGGAAATCCCGCGGCACTGATACCGCTTCCATTGGCTTGGTGGCAAATCGAGCACTTGCTTGCGTAGATCTTGGCACCGTCGCCCACGTTCGCGGCAACCTTTGGTAGAGGCACGATATAGCGATCGTCTTGCGGTTGTTTGGCGCCGACCGGCACCCCGCGTGAGAGCCACGCGATGTAGGCGACGATTGCAATCATCGCCTTGCTGGAATAGGCGGGTGCCTTGCCATTCATGCTGTACAAGAAGCACTCCGCGATGCGATCTTGCAGTGCGATCACGCGGTGCGCGCGCTTGTTCCATTGTGGAAAGCGGCCATAGAGGCCGATGAAGCTGCCGCCGCGCGGCTGCGTGCCGGCTGCGATGTGGCAGGCCCCGCAGGACATTTGGGCGCGCACGTACGGCTTCATCAAGCGCGGCGTATCGAGGATAATCGCGTGTCCGTAGGCGATGGCCTCACCGACCGGTCCTGCCGGAAGCGTTTTTGGATCGTACGCGGCCGTAGCCGGTTGCGTCGTGACCGTTTGCGCCGGGGCGCCGGAACACGCGGCTAGAACGACCGTGGCGGCGAAAAATGTCGCGCGTATCCGGACCAACATTCAGAGAACCAACGTCAAGTACGTGTACCCGTACGTTGCCTGCAGAACGGCGATGGCTGCCACCATGGACGGTACGACGACGGCACGCGGAATTAGATGAGTCAAGATGTCGTCGGCCACCTCCGCGGCGCTCATCGAGGCAGGCGCAAAGCCTCTGCTAACGATCGCGCGAGCCTGCTCTTCGACCGCAGTGTGGCAAGTCAGGACGATCAGGCCCCGCTGCTGCAGCATCTCGATCGAGGCGTCCTGGTACATCCCCGCGGCGTCGTCGGGATCGGCCCCGCGATCGACTGGTGCGCGCCGCCCGAGAAAGACGTTTGAAACGATGGGCGCGCCCGCGGTATCGCTCAGCTTGAAAAACTCTCCGAGGCGATAGCTGCTCCAAACGGGGTCGGCATACGCGTAGACTGCCGACGGACCGTGGCCTGCAAGCGCGACCGCGATCGAGCCTGCGGGGTAGCCAAAACCAAACTGAAGGCCGTTCAAGGCATTCTTCACGTTAACGAGCATGCTCGGCCGAAACGCGACGGCCTGGACGACCTGACGAATCTCGGCCGGGCGCCCAACGGCCCTTGCGAACGCCGCGGCATCGAAATCGGAACGGCGCTCGACCAAGTGCGCGCCGCCGGGAACGACGGTGGCCGCGGTTGCCGATGCCGCGAGAAAGTCCTTGCGATTCATCGCATCCTCTCTCCGTCAACTCTTTTCGACTCCCTGCAAACCGAGGTCCGGCGCGTTCGCCTAGCCAAATGAAAGAGTCGATGGCGAGCCTCACTGCAGTTGCCGTAGCGCTCTTCCTCTTCGGAGGCGTTATCGGAGCCGCGATCGGATGGTTGGCGGCGCGGGCGGAGAACGCGGGGCTTCGCGCGACGCTCGAGCAAACGCAGCACTCCGGCGAGAAGGCGATCGAAGCGCTCTTGGAGCGCGCGAAGAACGAACTGCGTGAAGCGACGGCGCTGCGCGCCAGCGAACGCGTCGGCGAGCTCGTCTCGCCGGTCACGCAAAAGCTGGGTGAGTTCGACCGGCTCATCGCCGATTTAGAGGCGACGCGCCAACGCGACGCGGGCAGCCTGCGAGAACAGATCGACCAGCTCCTGGGCCGGACCGACAAGCTAGAGACGGCGACCTCACACTTGAGCACGCAGACCTCGACGCTGGTCACGGCGCTACGCAACCCGGCCTCGCGCGGCAAATGGGGCGAAATGCAGCTGCGCAACGTCGTTGAGAAAGCGGGCATGCTGGCGTACTGCGATTTCTCCGAACAACAGACGGTGGCGCTCGAGGAAGCGCGCGTCCGTCCCGACATGACGGTAAACCTCCCGGGCGAGCGCTGCGTCTTCGTCGATGCGAAAGCGCCGACCGATTCGATGCAAGCCGCGCTCGAAGCCTCCGACGACGAGACGAGAAAGGCGCTGGTAAAGAAGCACGCTCGAGCTTTGCGCGATCACGTCGACGCGCTCGCGCGCCGCGGCTATCAGACGGCGAAAGGCTCCGCGGACTACGTCGTAATGTTCGTCGCCGGCGAAGCCTTCGTCAGTACGGCCTGCAGCGAAGACCCGGCCTTGATCGAGTACGCGCTCGACAAAGGGGTCCTCATTACCGGACCGTTGACGCTCATCAGCCTACTGCGCACCTTCGCGATGGGTTGGCAAGCGCTACGGCAAGAAGAGAACGCCAAGCGCATCGCGATGATCGGCCGCGTGCTCTACGAGCGCGCGCTAAAGTTCTCCGAGCATCTCGCCGAGGTGCGCAAACACCTCGAGCGTTCCGTCAACGCGTTCAACGGCGCGGTCGGCTCTTACGAAACAAAGCTACTTCCGCAGGGGCGCAAACTAAAGGATGAGGCGTCACTCCTGGGCGAGGATCTCTCCGAGCTTCCGCCGATCGACGTCGTGCCGCGCGACGTGACCGCGCTCGATACTTCGGGCACGACCAAGCGTCTGCCCCGCTCGCAGCAGCTCTTCGTAAATGATGATGCCGTCTAGCGGCCTCTATGGCGACGGCGTCGCGTCCGGGGCGTGATCCGCAGTCCAAGCCTTGAGGGCATTCAAGGTGTTCTCCACGTGTAACGACGGATCGAGGCTGGTGTACGTGTAGACGACCGTTCTGTCGGGAGCGATCACGTACGAAGTGCGATTAGCGTATTGCGGGTTCTGGGCGAGAACGGCGTCGTAGGCTTTCATGACCGTTCCGTTGGTATCAGCCGCGACGGCGAACTTGCTGCGGCACTCGCTAACGGAAAACTTCTGCAGCTTGTCGAGTGGATCGTGTGAAACGCCGATGACCGTCGCGCCGAGCGCCTTGTACTGATCGATGGCGTCCGCAAACTCGTGCGCCTCGATCGTGCAGCCCTTCGTGAACGCCGCCGGATAGAAGTAGACGACGACCGGCCCCTTCTTCAGCGCGTCCGCCAGGTTGAAGGTAAAGGCGTTTCCACCTTGACTTGCCTGGAGCGTAAAATCGGGTGCCTTCGTCCCGATCGAGAGCGCCGCCGACGCGGGAAGTGGAGATATCGTGAATGCGACCACCGCCGCCGCCAGATACCGTCGAATCATCATCGAGGAGCCTCCTCTCTCCGGCGACGATACTCCTTCGACCTCAGACTCTCGGCAAGCAAAGCGGGGATCGGTGACGCGGTCGGATCCTTCGCCGCACGCTTCGCCGGAGGGATACCGTGAGGCACCAGCCGCCCGAGGAGCGAGTGGGGTTCGGGAGTGGCTACTTCGGCCGGAAATCCCAAGTCTTCAGCTGCTTCCGGGCCGTCCCGTAGTTGCCGAGTTGGTAGACGGATGCTCCTACGAGGAAAAAGGTAAACGTATCGAAAGGCTCGGCGAGCATGGCGTCCAGGTAGTCCTTGGTAGCTACGCCAACGGAAACGTGCGGCATAAAGTTCTTACCCGAGTGTTCCGGGACGAATGCTGTTATGTAGTCGATCAGCCCGGGAACGATCTCCGGCTCGCCCGGCACCGTGAAGAAAGCGTCGTTCGTCGCGGTTTTGACCGTAAACGGTGCTACCACATCGAGAATATCGTGCTGCATTTTCGCCCACGCATCGGTCGGCTCGACGACGATCCCGGCGAGACCTGTTCCATTTGCGGGGAGATAATAATACTTGTAGGCTTTTAGTTGCCAATCGGCCGGGCCGGCTTTCGTGATGACTTTCCCGACGGTATCGTAGATTTCGTCGAGGTTATCCGCCCGGACGAACTGTTGCACGGTCGTAAGATGGGGCCGGTGGGACGCATCCAACGAGTAGCCTTGGGGGAACACTCCGAGCAGCCGCGCGTTGACCGCCTGCGCTCGTGCGGTCATCGTGGCGTCCGGCTCCATCAGAATGTCGATGGCCACGATCGAATGTGACATGGGATATCCTCTCTGCTTACCGCTGTCGGTATCGCGGCTCGGGCGCCGAAGTTTTATTGGTTCTCTTTGATCAACTCCTGGACATCGATACCGCGCTTGATCGGGTATAGGAGGCTCCACACGACTTTCAGGTTAGTCTGCGGCGTCGTGATCGGCCGCGAGACGTACGTGTAGTAGAGCATGCTGAGCGACATCAGCTGATCGCCGAGCTTAAACGTTCTGGCAACGCCGCCGCCCAGCGGAACCGCCCACTTGTTCTGGGTTGCCGTCCAGTTTGCAGTAATGATCGGCGCTGTCGAAATCGCCCAACCACCCTTCAGGTTAAAGTTGAAGAAGGGCTGGAAAAGTGCGGCGTTGATATTTGGACGGTTGACCTGGCCTGCGAACGACCAGAGCTGCGATGCGAGGATGCCGGCGACGATATTCCCCGGCATAATCAGGCCGACGACGTTTGGCCCCGCGGCCCACTTACCCGCTCCAAGCGTACCCGGCGAAGCGCTCGGGACTTGGAAAATTGGCCCCACTCCCCAGATCAGAGCACCCGGCTTGGTCTTGGGAGCGAAGAAGAACTGCTCTTGGATGTCGCTGAGACCGAAGGTCGAGCCGCATCCATATTGCGACGCGCATACCGGCGGGGGCGCAAACGAAGGCTGATTGATGATGGGGATGATCGTCCGCGCTATTAGGGTCATGTCTTTGCTTAGCATGAACGGCACGACGGGCTGAATGTTTAGGTTGTATTGGAAACGTGTGTATGGACCGACACCATAGTTAAAGTTATTTTGGAACGGAATGATCGCAATGTTGCCAACTGGGTTTTGCGACGTTTTGATAATCGCTTCCTGAAGCGCGGCCTGTTGCGCGGGCGTCAAGTTGCTCAAATTCGGCCCCGCTTCGGATGGAGGTGCCGCGGGCGCTGCGGGAGCCGGCTCTGGCGAAGCTTGAGGGGAGGCTTGCGGCGCGGGGGATGGCGATGGTTCGGGCATGCTTTGAGCGAGGGCCCCGATCGGAAGCAACGCTGTTACGAATAACAAAGCAACCTTCAACCATAAATGCTCACTATTTGCTTGCGTCAAAATGTGCTCTCTTTCAAACAAGGCAGTCTCTGTTCGAAATCAGAGAAATCATGGGATCAACTCGCGCGCTCAGCGATCATTACAGCGTCCGGCTCTATCAGAATGCCGATGGCCACAATGGAGTAGGGCATACGGTGTCCTTCCTGCTTGCAGCGATCGGTAAGAGGCAGAGAGTTGCGGCTCCGCCCCATTCCCTGAAATGTTATTTGTCGACTAATATAGCACGGCCGGAATCGCTGGGCCATCCTGAAAACGCAAACTAAAGCCCGTCGATTGTGACGTTTGAATCACGAGAAGGTCGAAGGCTGAGCGATATTACTCGAGGGCCGACTAAGGGGACTGCTGCATCGATTGCAACTGCAACCTTATCGGGTTTAGGTCCACCGTGACGAGGCCGGTCTGTGGCCGATCGTAGTCTATGACCATGCTTATCACGACGACGGAGGCAACCACGAAGATCGCGCTCAAGATCGCCGGCCGCGACGCGTCGCGCGCGAAACGCAGACCGGTTGCCAACGTTCCTAGCGTCACAAGTGCGAGCATGAGCACGACCGTCGCCGTAGGCACGTGACCCCTGAGCGCTTGTCGCTGCTCGGTCGAAACGTCAATCGTATCGTTGAGCGTTTGCATCAACAGCGAAAGCCCCAAGTTGTTTTGGTGCGCGCGCAACGCGGACGACGCAATCGACCACAGCGCCGCCTGATCGCGGACGCTCTGAGCGATCGCATTTCGAACCAGCACGGGATCGCCGAGGCTTTTATAGGCCTCCAGCCTCGCGGCGGTATAGTCGGTTAATATCCGGCGAAACCGCCTGGCCGCAGTCGCCTGGAGCTGATCTGCCCGAAGCCACGTCGTCCCGATAGCATTAGCCTCGTTGACGACGAGCGCACGCCGCCCGTCGAATCGCGCCGACGCCTGTGCGAACGATAAGCCGACGATGAAAGCCGCCAAAGTCAGGAGGCCTGCGTGCGTGGTATTCCAGGCATCGTCTTTCACGAGCGCGTGGGATACGAGCGACCTCGCGAAACGATACGGTAACTCGATCGAAAGGCCAAGCACGACCAACATCACCGCTGGAAGCAGCCACGGGCTCGAAAAGAAAATAAACTGCGTCATTCCTGGAACCTTCGACTACAGTGTGGTCGTCCCAGGGGGGAATCTCCGCGGGCCGCGGCGTGAGCTTGGTCCGTTACGAAGGGGTCCTGCAAGCAATCAAATAGCTGGTTGCCGGCTAAAGGCAATCTGCGATCGCATGCGGCCAAAGTGTTCGAGCCGTTCATGGGCGCAACCGCTCTTTAGAACGGGGATGCTCGCCTAAGCCCACGAAACAGGCATATACTTGCTTTGCCCGCGCGGGCCGCAATTTGGCCGCGCACACACAGAGGAGATCCTTTTTTGAAACGTCTTGCTACTTCACTAATTTGCGGCGCCGCAATTGCGGCGCTCTCGGTCGCACCGGCGCTGGCCGCTCCGCCGAACCTCACTGGAACCTGGGTCGTCCAGCAAACCGGGGCCAACGGCACCACGAGTGGGACCATCACCATGACCCAGTCGGGAATGGGCATCGTCGGCCAGAATGCGAAGACCGGAAACGGATACACCGGTACGTTCGTCGACGACACCAAGATCAACGGAAAATGGCACGGCCCGGGCGGCGCCGGCTGGCTGACGATCTACGTCACGCCGAACGGTCACAGCTTCAACGGCACGTGGGGCTACAACGGGCGGGCTGCCAACGGCTCGTTTATCGGTAACAAGGTTCTGCCGCCGTCGCCGATTACCGCCGCCGGAAAATGGAATCTTGCCGGTGCCGGCAACGCCGGCGGTTTCATCGGGCCGATGAGCTGCAAGGAATCCGGCGTAACGGTGGTCTGCCACGTGGGCGCGGTCATCGTGATCAACGGTAAGTTCCGGACCAAGGACAAGGTCAGAGCCACGTGGGTCGGTCCGGCCGGTTCGGGCTGGTTCTCGTTCTGGTTCAACGGCGACAACAACAGCTTTAATGCCGTGTGGGGCAACGGAGCGGACACGACGCCGGCCGTGGGCCGCGTCGTCGGACAGCGCGTCCTCCAGTAGAGGCTCCAAAACTCCAAGACGCGACAATGGCGAGCGCGATCGTGCGCTCGCCATTGTTAACCAGAGCGATTCTTAGAGGTTGAAGGTATATCCGAAGAGCGGGCCGCTCATGTTGAACTTTTGAACGGCCACGTTGGGCGCAAACCCAAAGTAGTTCAGAGTCCGATACGTCAAAAGCAGCGTTTGGCCGTGATTGAACGCGTACCCGGCCCCGGTCATGCCCTCCCACGTCTGATTGTTCACGCCGGTACTCGTTCCATAATCGATGTAGTACGGCACGAAAATATGGCCGTCCCCGAAAAACGCTTTCCCCCGAAGCCCAGTGATGACGTCGTTCGTGACCGTCGAGGCGAGAACGGTGCCGTTTGTTGCGAAGGTTCCGCGCCTGCCCGTGACCGAGGCATCGTAGCCCAAGGTCAGATTTATCGGCGTCTCACGCAGGCCCATGAAGATGCTCAAATCGGCGTCGTGGCCCCGTGCCACAGTGTAGCCTGCGGCGCCCTCCCAAATCCGCGACGCAATCCGAGCCGACGTACCGAGATTGACCCGAAGTTGACGCCTGCCCAACGGCCCGCTGATCACCGCGGATTGACCGGCGTTGGCGGTGGCATTCGCGTAGATGTAGTCCCCGAAGACATCCCAGTTGCCTTGGCGTACGTCGAGCGCCCCCATCACGGCCGAGTTAAGCTTCGAGACATAATCGCTCGGCGTGCTCTGAAAGTTAATCACTCCAGTTTGCCCCGCACGAAACCGCACGTTTGGAACGTTGTATTGGAGCGTTCCGTGCAGCGTGGGAAGCCATACATAGGGCGCTAGCGTTATATGCCACTGCCCGTCGTACTGCCGGTCCATAAGCGTCGGACTCGCTGCCGGAGCGGGGGTCGGCGCGGTCGTATCCTGCGCCAAAACGACAGACGTCGCACCTGCGAAGGCAGCCGTCAATAGAAAAACAGACGAAGCGAAGCGCTTCGCAGAAGTTAAAGCATTCATCGCGCTCGATTCTACCGGGGAGCGCCGGTAGCGTCTATCCCAAAGACGCAAAACCGCTGCTCGCCCTGCCGATTGCGTTAATCGGACAGCAACGCTTCGTCTCCGGCGCTATCATGGGCCATGACCGTCAGCGCGCCGAATCGGTACACGGCCCGGATCGAGGAGTCCATCAGCATCGCCGAGGACGTTCCTTATGAACGGCTCTCGGCCGGTATTCTAGAGTTCATCGTGCGCGCCGCGATGGCGCGATCCGGTGACGAAAGCGAGTGGGAGCATGAAGAACTGCGCCGGCGGGGATTAGGCGGCATCCAGATTTTCCACAACGGAAAGGCCCTTTGGACCGATCGCGATGCTTTTGAGGCCGAACTGGCAGAAGCTGGCCGCTCGAGCTGCGCTGACCGTTTCAATGCAACCAACGAACTCGATCCGGCTTTTATCGAGCAGCTGGACCGAGATCTACGGCGGCGGTGGCGGCTCGCCGGCTACGACGTTCCAAGCCTAACTGAGGGTATGAAGCCGCTTTTTTCCGAACTCGAGTCGGACGCAAAGGACCGCGTTGCGTTTGCTCGCCAGGCCTATGCCAACGAAATCCTCGCCGCTGCCTGCCACGACCTTTAGGAGATGCGCAGCGTTTCCGACGGCGACTCTCCGAACATCTCCCGGTAGTCGGCGGTGAAATGTCCCATGTGCCAAAAGCCCCACGCGGTCGCCACGTCGATGACGCGAGTTCGCGTCAGGTGCGGACGCTGAAGGGCTTGCCGAACCCCGCTGAGTCGCTCTCGCTTGAAATACGCCATGGGGCTGAAACCCGTGACCGCTTGGAAGGCGTTGATTAGCGAACGCAGGCGCAAACCTGAAACTTCGCTCAAATCCACGAGCGTCACGGTTTTGTCCAGATGTTCGCGCATGTAGGTTTCGCAGATTCGCACCGCGGCAACGCGGCGGTTCAGCGACGGGGACCGCTCCACGGCCGCACCGTTGCGGCCGGTGAGAGCGTCGGCCAGCAGCGGAAGCAGATCGCGCTCGACCATCGCGCGCGCCGCAGTGGGTCGCAAAAAACCGGATGCTCGCGTGGAGTCGCGTGACAGCCATTGCAGATATTCCCGAAGCCGCTTTGCACAAACATCGTTGTGTTCGAGCAAAGCGCCGCCTGCGTTCTCCCTCAATATTCGCGCGTCGGGCGAGTCTGGGAACTCGCGCACAAGCCGGCGCGCGTCGGTCGTCACGGAAAGGAACGCCGACGGCCCTACTGTGCTAAGCCAAATGGACGCCCCGGAGGCGGCTACGTGGCCCTCACCCACGCCGGTTCCGAACCAACGAGCGCACGTCGAGCCGCTCGCGAGAATCCCAATTACAGACGTGTTGGGCTTGAGATGGGCCTCGAGCTTGAATCCGAGATTTGAGCTATGCCAACCAACCCGCACTGTATCAAGCCTCACCACGCGATGCTCGGACTCGAACGAGCCCGGCTCCATCTGCGTCCACGTGACGGACTCGGGCACCAAGGCCCCTTTCTTGCCGCCTGGCATACCCTAGAATCCTACCGCCGGCGCGGGAAATTGATGGGAAGAGACCCGACGTTCCACCTCTTAGGTCGCGCCCTCGCCCAGCTCGGCGACGTCTTTGCCCAGAAAATAATTAAGCAACGTTCTGATGGCCGCGATTGCCGCGAGCTTTCCGATGTCTTGCCACGTTGGCGCGACGACGCTACGAATGATGTCGGCGGCCAGCTCGAGCTCGAGCCCCAACAAGAGCCAAGTAGCAAAACGCGCCCAAATCCTTTTGCGTTCCTTAAGAGTTGCGCCGTGAAACAGGGATAAAAGCGATTGGTAGACGGCCTTACTCGCGCCAAGAACGATGAAGAAAACGGCCGCGATCTCTATCAGGCGCGCGGCGATTCCAGCGATGACCGTAAACGCCTCATTAAATGCTATCAGTTTTTTGCCTCGACTGCGGCCATACTCGCCCCGCGAACGCTCGCCCTGCAGCCAATCGAAGGAATTCTTGCCAAGCCTCCGAGAGAAGTAGCATCCATGCAGTTGCGCCGGGTCCCCTTTTCGCCGCGTCGGCCTGGCGTTTGCCCTCGTGCCCGCTCGGAGCCGCGCGCAGAGCTGAAGTGGACGTTGCCCCGATAGCGGCGAACAAGACTTTAAGGATGAGTACGGATTGATGCAGACCTGGGCGCACGGACTGCCCGACGGAGTCTTCTTTACGCGTTTAGCGATCGCCACCGCTCTCGGTTTGGCGATCGGATTCGAGCGGCAGTGGCGGCAACGGACCGCGGGTTTGCACACGATGACCCTCGTTGCAGTCGGCGCGGCATTGTTCTGCGCCATGCCCGGACTCGGCGGAAAGGTTGCGGACCCATGGCGCGTGGCCGCGCAAGTCGTCACCGGTGTCGGCTTCCTCGCCGGCGGCGTTATTTTGCGGCAAGGACTCGACGTGCGGGGACTGACCACGGCCGCCACGCTTTGGGCGACGGCCGCCGTCGGCGCCCTTGTCGGCAGCGGCTTCGAATTGCAGGGGGCGGTCGGCGCGGGCGTCGTCGTTGCCGTCAACGCCGTCTGTCAACCGCTGGCGGATGCCATTTCGCGCATTCCCCGCCCGGCGTCGGAGAACTTCGTAACCGCGTACGTCCTGCGCGTGACGTGCGCCGTAACCGAGGAAAGGCCCGTACGCGAATGCATTTTTGGTTGGGTCGGGAAAACATCGCTTACACTGGTCGAGCTCAACACGTCTGCGCCAAGCGGTGGTTCCGTCGGCGTCGTCGCGAACTTGAACAGGCCCGGGCGCGACAATGGCGTCTCCGAGAGAATGCGTAGCGAGATCGCCGCTCTTCCCGGCGTGACGTCGGCTAGCACGGAATCTTCCGAGCATGTCGTATGAAATCGTCCGCGTCAATCGCGCGGTGGGGCGGAACGCTTGGAGTTCTGCTGCTGACCACCGTCGTTTTAGCGTTTCCACGTCGCTACGAACTCGGACCGCCTTGGGAAGAGACGATCTTTATCATCGCGCTGCTGGTCGTCGTTCTGATATCGGTGACGAGCAATCTCGTCAACGCTCCCGGACGGATGAGCAATGCAGCGATCCTAACGGTAGTCGCCCTCATGTCGGCGTACAATGCGCTGGCGCTCGGTCAGCTCGTCGTCTTCTTGGTCTTTCCGGACGCTAATCGGTCCGAGATCGAGGCGCCTCGCCTTCTCGCTTCAGCAGTTTCGATCTGGCTCACCAACGTGCTTACTTTTGCGCTTTTCTACTGGGAGATCGACGGCGGAGGGCCTGAGCGTCGCTTGCGCGACCCGGCGGGTAGCCGCGATCTTGCGTTTCCCGGCGACCTAAGGACGCCGCGTTACGCGGAGTATCTTTTTCTGGCGTTCAATACGGCGACCGCATTTAGCCCGACCGATACGATGCCGCTGACCACGCGCGCGCGCATGATGATGATGGCGGAGTCGGCCGTTTCATTGACGGCGCTGGCGATCATCGCCGCGCGGGCCATCAATATCATGCATTAGGAACCTCTGAAGAAGTCCACTCTCGCTTCCAATCTTGCGTTTACGGGATAGAACGGAACCCTCGAACCAAGTATGCTATTTGCACGATCGAAGCCGACGGCTTCGATATTTTCATCTTCCGAGCTAGCAAGCAAGCGCAACCGAGAAAGGCTTCGACAAATGCCCGCCAAGAAACCGAATATCCTCATACTCTGGGGCGACGACGTCGGCATCTGGAACATCAGCAAGTTCAGCAACGGCATGATGGGATACCGGACCCCCAACATCGACCGGGTCGCCAACGAAGGTGCCCTCTTCACCGACTACTACTCGCAGCAGAGCTGCACCGCCGGCCGCGCCTGCTTCATCACCGGCCAGAACCCGATTCGTACCGGCCTCACGAAGGTGGGCATGCCTGGCGCCACCGTCGGCCTGCAACCCGAAGACCCGACGATCGCCGAGCTATTAAAGCCGCAAGGTTATGCAACGGGCCAGTTCGGCAAGAACCATCTGGGCGACCGGAACGAGTTCTTACCGACCGTGCACGGGTTCGATGAGTTCTTCGGCAACTTGTATCACCTTAACGCCGAGGAAGAACCCGAGTTGCCCGACTATCCCAAGGATCCGCGCTTTTTGGCGCAGTTTGGGCCGCGCGGCGTGCTGCACTGTAAGGCGACCGATACCGATGACGCGACCGTCGACCCGCGCTGGGGACGCGTCGGAAAACAGACGATTAAAGATACCGGTCCGCTCACCAAGAAGCGCATGGAGACCGTCGACGAGGAAATCACCGCTCGCGCGCTTGCGTGGATGGAGGAGCAGGCCAAGGCCGACAAGCCCTTCTTCCTCTGGTACAACTCGACGGCCATGCACTTCCGGACGCACGTTGCGGAGAAGAATATCGGCAAGAGCGGCCAAGATCCGTACAGCGATCGGATGGTGGTGCATGACGAGCAGATCGGCATGATGCTCGCCAAGCTCGACGAGCTGGGCATCGCCGACAACACGATCGTGATGTACTCAACCGACAATGGCCCGGAGAACGACACGTGGCCTGACGGCGCCAATACGCCGTTCCGCGGGCAGAAGGACTCCAACTGGGAAGGCGGCTGGCGCGTGCCGTGCTTTATCCGCTGGCCGGGCACGATCAAACCCGGTTCGGTCTACAATGGCATCGTCTCCCACATCGACATGTTCCCGACGCTGCTCGCCGCAGCCGGGAATCCTGACGTCACGCAGCAGTTGCTCGACGGGTGCACGGTGGGCGACAAGAAGTTCCACGTCCACCTCGACGGCTACAATCAGATCCCGTATTTCTCTGGCCAAGTGGCCGAGAGCCCGCGACAGGCGATCATGTACTTCAGCGATGATGGCGACGCGATCGCGGTGCGGGTCGGTGACTGGAAGTTCAATCTGGCAGTGCAGCGCGCGAATACGATGGAGCAGTGGGCAGAGCCGTTCGTGAAGCTCCGGGTTCCGCACATCGTGAGCCTCCGCCGCGACCCCTTCGAAAGGGCCGACTTCAACTCGAACACCTACTTCGACTGGATGGTCGATCACATACCACAGATGTACATGATGCAAGCGGTTGTAGCGTCGGAGATCGATAACTTCATCAAGTTCCCGCCACGGCAAAAACCGGCGTCATTCAACCTGGACTCCGTGATGGAACAGGTGAAAACGCCGCACGGCTAGGCCCGTCCCATGAGCCTTTCCATACCGGGTTGAATAGACTCGGTATGGAAGGCTCCATCGCGGCGCAGGTAGCGGACTTCTACGAATGCCATCCCTACCCGCCGCCGGTCGACGATTTGATTGGGTACGGCCGCTCCTGGGACGACCGTCGCCGGCGAGCCGAGTCGCATCTCTTTTGGCCGGCCGAGCCCTATCGGGACGACCGGAGCATCCTCATCGCCGGCTGCGGCACCACGCAGGCCGCTCACTACGCGTTACGCTGGCCTCGAGCGCAGGTGATCGGCATCGACGTCAGCGCTGCGAGCATCGCATTCACGGAACGGTTGAAACAAAAATACGCACTGGATAACCTCGAAGTGCGTCAACTGTCCGTCGAGCGGGCCGCCGAACTCGGTCGGTCGTTCGAATACGTGATCTCGACCGGCGTGCTGCACCACTTGCCCGACCCCGACGCTGGTCTACAGGCTTTGCGCGACGTGCTCGCCCCGAATGGCGCCATGCACGTGATGGTGTACGCGCCGTACGGCCGGGCGGGTGTTTACATGCTACAGGATTACTGCCGGCGCCTTGGCATCGGTCACATGGATGTCGAAATTCGCGACCTCGCCGCGAGCCTCAAAGCGCTACCACCGGACCATCCCCTCGCGCCGCTGCGGCGCAACTCGCCTGACTTCGCGAGCAACGCCGGCGTTGCAGATGCGCTGCTCCATCCTGCGGACCGGTCCTACTCCGTCCCGCAGCTGATGGACTTTCTCGAACGTGCCGGGTTGTCGTTCGTGCGCTGGCTGCGCCAAGCGCCATACCTTCCATGGTGCGGCGCACTTGCGTCCGCACCGCATCATTCCAAGCTGATCGAGCTAACGCCCGAAGCGCAATATGCCGCTATCGAACTTTTCCGAGGAACGATGGTCCGTCACAGCGTCATCGCTTTTAGGAAAGAGCGACCCACTAAAAATGCTTCCGTCGATTTCGACGCCGATGCCTGGCTGCGCTACGTCCCCGTTCGCCTGCACGGCACAATCGTCGTGCGGGACCGGCTGCCGCAAGGGGCGGCGGCAGTCCTGATCAATCGAAATCACACCTATACGGACCTTTATCTGCCGATCGACGCACGGGAAGAAGAGTTGCTCGCCGCCATCGACGGAGAACGCACGATCGCTGAGATCTTCGGCCGGCGGGGCGATTTGGATATCGCGCGCGCCTTCTTTCAGCAACTCTGGCGATGGGATCAAATCGTGCTCGATACTTCTGCAGCCGTCGTGCAGTCCTGATGCAAAACGGCTGGTTTACGTGGGACGCAAGTTGGACGTGGGGCATCGCGCTCATTGCGTGCACCGTCGCGCTGCACGTGAGCTGCGTCGTGCTCGCCGCCTTAGGATTGCGCAAGCTTCGAATCGCGCAGACGGGCGGAAAACACCCTCTCCTCGATTCGACGGCGGGCGCAATCATCGTGATCGTCGCGATCGCATGGCTATTGGCCATCGCTCACGCCTTCGAGTGCTCGATTTGGGCGATCGCATACCTTCATCTTGGCGCGGTCGAAAACCCGGCGGACGCGATGCTGTATTCGATCGATTCGCTGACGACTCGAGGCACGTCAGGCTTGGTTTTGCAGCATCACTGGCTCATGATGGGTGCGATCGAGTCCATCGATGGGTTGCTGCTCTTCGGGATCAGCACGGCGTTCTTGTTCCACGTCACGCGAGGTTGGCTGCCGGACCTAACGGCGCGGCCTTCTTAGGCGTTGCGAATGGTCACTACCAGGAAGGCCACGCACGACGCGCTCACGACGATCGTTACAGCCCAGCCGGCGCACGCGAGCCAACCTTGGATCCGATTCTCGCCCATAACGGCGCGGTTTTGCGCTATTGCAACGAGGAAACATAGCGTCAGCGGCGTCGCCAAACCGCCGGCCACCGACGCCCAGTAGAGAAGCCCGATTGGGGAGAATCCCGCGAATGCAAAGGCGGCCGATACTCCCAGCGATCCAAGGAGAACTCCGTAAAAGATCCGCGCTTTGCCGATCGGCACGTCGAGGCTCCCGCGCCAACCGAACGTCTGCGTCACTACGTATGCGCTCGTCCCTGCGAGAACCGGAACCGCAATGACGGCCGAGACGAGCAATCCAATCGCGAACAGCATCGTGGCCGAGCCGCCGGCCAACGGCGCAAGCGCGGCGGCGGCATCGGTCGCAGTTTGAATGGGTGCATGAGTTTTGCCCAACGTCGCCGCCGTCGCTACGAGAATGAATAAGAAACAGATCCCGGGCGCCAACGCTCCCCAGGCGGCATCGGCCTTCATCGCACGCGCTTCCGACGGTAGCGTCCCGCGTTCCGACACCTCGATCGACTCCCAATAGTAGACGTAGCTCGTCAGCGTGGTTCCCAGCAGTGCGAGTGCTCCGGTCGCGACCGGAACCGTGAAAACAAAATGTGGAATCGCAAGCGAGCGCGCAAGCGCGCCCCAATCGGGCTTTGCGAGCACGGCGCTTATCCCGTAGCAAATGAAGATCAAAGGGAGAAACGAGAGAAAACGCTCGACGTGCAGATAAGATCTCGACACGAGAAGCCACGCGACCGCGCCTGCAAACGGGAGCACGAAGTAATCTCGCGATATGCCGGTGAGAAGCTTCAGCGATTCGGCTCCGGCCTCGAGGTCTGCGCTCAGCGTCATGATGTTGACTGCCAAGACGGCGACGAGCGCCAGCACCGCCCACGTCAGACCGTAGTGTCGCCGGATCGCGCCTTGGATACTCGTCGGAGATATCGCGCCGATTGCAGCGGCGATGCTCTGGACGACCGCGATCATCGGCAGCAGCAGCAACACCAACCAGGAAAGAGCGTATCCGGTAACCGCACCAACGACAGCGAGGCTCGCCACCGTCGTCGGATCGGCGTCGGAGGCAGCTGAGACGAGACCGGGCCCAAAACCGACCGCTCTGCGAGTCATGAGACTCTACTTTCTTATTCACGCAGGCAAGGCATCCCCTAGGGGACGGCGTAACATTCGCGCTATGGCAAGCACAATTACGGCACGCGAGTTCAAGCTTCTGCTCAAGCCGGGGCGTTTCCAAACCAAACGCTCCGTCCTCGAGTTCAACAATCAACTGTCAAAAATAGCCGATGATCTCGGGGCCGAGTACGAGGGGTTCGATCGCGTTGATTCCGAGCTTCGCGAAGTGCGGTTCTTCGATACGCCCGATGCGGTGTTCCGCAAGAACCATGTCATTCTCCGGCTTCGACGTGACCGGTCGAGTGGCTGGCCTGACGAAACGTGGGAGGTGACGTTTAAACGGCGCTCTCCCGACTTCAGGGAGTCGGCTGATTTCGACGTGACGTCGTCGATGAAGGACCTAACGGTCAAGATGAAGTTCAAGGAGGAGATCATTCGGGGCGACGCTCCGCGTACGATAAAGAGCATCTTTTCGAATAACTATATTGCCTACTACCCCGTTGAAAACTTTGAACTGCCCATGTCGCGGATTATCGAAATCTTCCCCGGTCTCAAAGCACTCGATCTCGACCCGGCTCAAAACGTCAAAGCGGTGAATAATGCGCGGGTGCTGGAGATTGGGGCTCGGCTAGGAATCTTTACGTTCGGAAAAAACGCGGTTGCCCACGCCGATCTTGCGGTCTGGACCCGCCCCGCTACCGACAAAATGGACGTGCTGGTTGCGGAGTTTGGCTGGTCGTACCACATGCGCGGCGAGGCCGCCAAAGAGCAGAAAGCTCACGAAGCCGCCGATAATTTTTTCAAGGAAATCCAGGCGCCTCTCGAAGACGAGCTCTTCGACGGCACCACCAAGACGGCGCTCATCTACGGCTACGCAGAGGTCTGAGCGGCTTTGCGAAATGGAAGCGGGCGCCAAAAGGCGCCCGCTTCTGGAGCGAAGGTATTTACGCGCCGGCGGCGTGCGCGGCCGCAGCCTTTGCGATCTGGGCTTTGACCTCTTCCAGGTTGAACGAGGCACCCTTCTGCATGGGTGGGAAGTCGATCGCGGTTTCGGCCATCTTCCCCACGACCTCTTGCACGAGCACGAACCGCCAGAACTGGTACACGAAGAAATGGTAATAGTTCAGTGAACCGCTCATGCCGGTTCGTTCGAAGGGATCGAGCCGCAGGTTGACGAGGATCGGCCAGTCGACCTTCACGGTCCCGCCAAGCCAGCCATTGGGCTGATCGACAAAGCGGTATTTGTAGTCGTTGACGCGCACCGCGCCAAGCGTGCCTTCAGCGAAATAGAAGATCTCGTGCCGGTTGGACGGACCTTTTCCGGTAATGAGATCCATCTGATTGTAGCCGTCGAGGTGCACTTTGTAGGTCCGATCGCCGAGCTGCTTTCCGTTTTTGAGATCGTCGGCGATATTCGGATTTCCCGCTGCCGCGACGAACGTCGGGAACCAATCCAGACCCGAGAAGATTCCGTTCTCAACCTTGCCCGCGGGAACTTTCCCCGGCCAGCGCACGATGCAGGGCGAGCGGAATCCGCCTTCGAGGACCGTTCCCTTGCCGCCCGCGAAAGGCGTCTGCCCGCCATCCGGCCACGTGAAGTTCTCGGTGCCATTGTCGGTCGTAAACATGACGATGGTGTTCTCGTCGAGGCCATCGTCCTTGAGCTTCTTCATGACGGTGCCGACGATGTCGTCGAGCTGCGCCATTCCGGCTTCCGATTCCGACCAGCCGTTTTCCGACGTGCGCATGCCTTGGTACTTGGGGGAAAGATGGGTTACGACGTGCATGCGCGTCGGGTTGAGCCAAACGAAGAAGGGTTTGTTGGTCGCTTTCGCTTTGTCGATGAACTTTACGGCGTGGTCGAGGATCTCGTCGTCGACGGTTCTCATCCGATCCGGATAGAGCGTCCCCGCGTCCTCGATCCGCTGCTTGCCTACTTTGCCCCATCGCGGATCGACCGTCGCGTCGTCGGTGTCGGTTGCCCAGCAATGCAGCATGTTGCGCGGGCCGATCTTATCTTTGAGCGCTTGCGGATAGTTGGGATGTGCCGGGTCTTCCATGGCATCGAGATGGTAGAGATAGCCGAAGAACTCGTCGAAGCCGTGAAGCGTCGGCAGGTACTCGTTTAAGTCGCCGAGGTGGTTCTTTCCGAACTGGCCCGTGGCGTATCCCATCGCTCGCAGGGCCGTAGCGATGGTCGGCGCTTCGGCCGGCATTCCCACCTTGGCACCTGCCTGACCGACGGTCGTCAAGCCCGTGCGAATCGGCAGCTCACCCGTGATGAAGTTCGCGCGGCCGGCAGTGCAGCTGGCCTCCGCGTAGTAATCGGTGAATCGCATTCCTTCGGCGGCCAGACGATCGAGATTCGGCGTTCGGCTCGCCATGATTCCCTGATGATAGGCACCGATGTTAAACCAGCCGATATCGTCGGCCATGATGGTGACGATGTTGGGTGGACCTTGAGCAGGCATAGCCGGCTCCTTTCTCGCAAGCGCGAGCGAAAAGTTGATGGTTTATTTCCAAACCAGCGGAGTCGATAGGTCAGACCAGGTTCGCGACCCCAAGCGGGCTTTCTTTGGCCTCCCGTCACAATTTATCGAGCTATCTTATGCCCCATTAAGAGAGGCAAGGCGAGTCTAGCCCAGGCCGCGAAGCACGTTTCTTTCCAGCTGAGGAGGCGCGCTGATGGCCCCGGAAAAGATCGCGGCGACCGTGATGTTGGTCTCGATGATGCTAGGCGCCGGGCTCGAGATCAACGTCGAGCATTTGGTAGCTGCGCTGAAGAACTACGGCTTGCTCGCTCGCGCTCTCATTGCAAACCTCATCGTCGTTCCCATTTTCGGCGTACTGCTCGCTCGTGCGTTCCACCTCGATGCGTATATCGCGATCGGATTTGTGCTGATGGCCCTCGCACCCGGCGTTCCATTCTTGGTTCGCGCTGCAGGGCGCACGCCGGGTGGTAGTCTCGGATTTGCGGCCATGCTCGCATTCGTCATGCCGGCACTGTCAATTATCACGATTCCCTTGAGCGCTCGTTTCATCTTTGCGTCCGGGCTTATCGCTCCGGTGGCGACTGCAGGAAACATTCCATTCGGACGGATCATCGTTACGCTCGTCGGCTTCCAACTCGTGCCGCTGGTCGTCGGGCTGCTCATAGCCGACCGCGCTCCGAAGCTCGCGGCGAAACTGCGGCGCCCGCTCACGCTCCTGTTTGTTGTCGCGGTCGTGGCGTTGATGGTGATTCTCGGACCAACACTAGTAAGGGCCGTTGCTTCCGTTTACGGATCGCGGGGTATGTGGGCGATACTCGTTCTCGTGCTGCTTTCGGTCGGAACCGGCTGGATTCTCGGCGGCCCCCAGGCCCAGCACCGGAGAACGCTTAGCATTGCTACCATGCTTCGGAATATTGGCACATGTGCGGTCGTTGCGACGGCGGCCTTCCCTGGTACGCTGGTCGCTCCAACGGTGCTGACGTATTTCCTCATCCAGTTTCTCGTTAGCATCGTCTTCCGCGTCTACTTCCACCGAGCGGCCGCGCAGAGCGCCGCAGCGTAAGGAGCATGGCATGACACCCCTGATTCTTTCGAAGTTCGGATTCTGGACGCTCGGCACGCTCGATTACATCTCGCTGATGGCGGCGACCACAAACGCGTTTAACGGCGCGCTGCTCGCGCGGCGGCCTGATCACTACAAGCATTTTACCGTGGCCGGCGTCATAATTCTGGCCTATGCCGGCGGCATCGGCGGAGGCATCGTACGCGACGTTCTGGTGAACAAAGTTCCCGCGCCCCTCGAAAATCCTTGGTACATAGTCGTGTGCCTTGTAGCCGCATCACTTGCGCTCGTCATCGAATACTATAGCGAGCTGCGGTTTAAGGACGGCCTCTTCCAATTCATGACGGCCTTCTCGCTGCCGTGGTATGCGATCGTCGGCGCTCAAGCCGCATTGGCCGCGCATTTGGGATATGCGGCGGCCGTCGTTATCGGCATAATCGCCACCACCGCCGGACGCTGGATCATCGACATCGCCTGTAACGTGATTCCCAAACAGCTCGTCCGCGGCGAGTTCTTCGTAGCGGCTGCCGGGCTGACCGGGATCACCTACGTCGCATGCGACCAGGCATTTGGGTTGCCCGTCCTGGCGTCGACGGCGATCGCATTCGTCGTTGGCTTTGGATTCCGTTTGCTCTCGCAGTTCCTTGGCTGGGAAGAGTGGGAGCCGTGGGAACCAGCGGGGCTTGACGCCGGAGAAAAGACGCGCAAGACACTCGGTGAAGGCCTTGAGGCAGAACTCGGCGGATCCGCATCGCAACGCAAAGCGCCATAGGCCTTAAGAGTATGCCGGAGATTTAGCCCGTCCGTTCAGCGAACGGGAAGCTCGAGCATGCGAATGAGGCCGAAAATCAAAACTCCAAAGCCCACCACGACGATGATGATATGGCTCGGAAAGCGGAACTTGGTGCTGATGCCGGCGAGGAATGACACCGCGGCAAAGATCACGGTTAGGCGAACGTACGTGTCGCCCCGTTCGTTGGCAGCCGTGGCTTTTTCGAAGTTCGCCGCCGCAAGCGCGTTTAATCGGGCCGCATCTTTGCCGGTGCTCAAGCTGTATTGCGGCATCGCGAACGGCGAAGCCGGCGCCGCCGCATTCGTCCGCGGCTTCGTCGCCAGCCACGCGTCCACCGCGCGCTTCATCTCGGGCCGGAATCGCCGATAGATGAACTCCTCTTCGTCGATTCGTCCCGCTGCGATCGCACCGACGTACTGCAGAAACATGCCGACGTCGATGACTTCAAGGGTATTGAAACGGCCGGATTCAACGGCGGCGGCCACGCGTTGGGCGGCGGATGCGTTGTACTGTCTCGATTCGAGAGCGGTCCATCGGGCCGCCTCGTACCCGCACCACGCCGTCAGCACGGTGGCGGCCGAAATGAGAACCACTGAAGCGAAGTCGACCCAAACATCGAATTCGGACTCCCTTTTTCGGATGGCCATGGCCAGGCTTTCGCTGCCGGCTCCCAAAACGGCCTTCGACCCAATGCCTTCCTGGGATAATCGACGATCGCCCGCAAACGATAGCAATTCAGAATGAACCCGATCGGATCTGGTTTGATCACGTTCGCGTGCCTGTTCGGCGGAGCACTGCTCGGCATGCGTCTTCGAGTCGCTCTGCCGGAGCATCACATGAGCGATGACTCCCGGCATCTTCTGCAGACCGGTCTCGGCATCATCGGCACCATGGCCGGGCTCGTTCTCGGGTTACTGGTCGCCTCGGCCACGAGTTCGTACAATGCGCAACGCAACGAGGTCGACGACGTCTCTTCCAAGGTCGTCCTGCTCGATCGCGTGCTGGCGCATTACGGCCCGGAGACCGGCGCTCCGCGCCGCGTGCTGCGCCAAACGGTCCAGCGCGCGTTGAGTCAGATCTGGCCGCAAGAAAGATCGAGCGGCACTGGCGTGAGACCGTCGGCCGGCGCAGAGGTGCTCTTGGACGAGATCGGCGGGCTCTCACCCAAAACCGATGTTCAGAATGCGCTCAAACCGCAGGCCATGGGCCTATTAATGAATCTCGCGCAGACCCGTTGGCTGATGTACGAGCAGGCCGACACGTCGGTCTCGGTACCGCTCTTGGTCTTGCTGGTCTTCTGGTTTACGATCACGTTTATCGGGTTTGGCCTGTTCGCACCCTGGAACGCGACGACCGTCGTTGCGTTGGCCCTTTGCGCGATGGCCGTTTCGGGCGCGGTCATCGTGATGCTCGAAATGTACACGCCCTTTCAAGGATTCATGCAGATCTCAAGCGCCCCGTTACGCGAGGCGTTAGCTCATCTCAGCCGCTAGGGAGCGTCCGAACGATGAATAAAGAAAGTTCAACCGCAACGCCGCTTGTGAATCACCGCGAGTTCAAGCTGCTGCTCAAGCCGGAGAAGTTTCCCACCCGGCGCGCGCTTCTGGAGTTCAACGAAATGCTGGAGGACATTGCGTCGAAGCTCGGCTTCCACTACGAGCCCGTCGAGTCAATCGACTCCCAGCTTCGGATCGTACAGTTCTACGATACGAAGAATGAGGATCTTCGGCGCAACAAGTTGATCTTTCGCGTTCGGCAAATCCGCCAGGGCTGCTGGCCCGACGACAGCTGGGAGCTAACGTTTAAATGCCGGGCGGAGGGCTACGACAAGGCAGCCGCATTCGACACGAACACGACGTTTACCAAGCTGCAAAAGAAGAAGTTCAAGGAAGAGCTGATCCGCGGGGAAACGCCCGGCACGATGCACAGCATCTACTCGAACAACGTGATCGTGGAATATCCGGGAATCGACGTCGGGAGTTTTCCCCTCTCCCGGTTGATGGAGGCCTTGCCGCACCTCCAAACGCTCGGATTGGATCCGAACGAGACTCTATCGGTCGTCGCCGGGGCGAGGGTCTTCGAAATTCAAGCGACGCTGGGAAATTTCTCCTTCGGCCACGGCGTGACGGCGCACGCGACGCTGGCGCTGTGGGCGCGGCCGGTTCCGGATCGTTTCGAACCACTCGTAGCGGAGTTTGGGTACTCGACGCGCGTGCTGGGGACCCCTAAAGAAGAGAAAGCCCAGGCCGCCGCCGACGATTTCTTCAAGGGCCTTCAGCTGCCGCTGCGGGACTGGCTCGCCAGCGGCACCACAAAGACGGCGCTAATCTATAGCGACGAGGAGCGGACTGGATAATGGATCATTTGCCATCATGGAACGACGGCCCGGCGAAATCGGCGATAGAAAAGTTCGTACGCGCGGCGACCGACCCTGCGAGCCCCGAGTTCGTACCCGAAGACGAGCGGATTGCGACGTTCGACCAAGACGGAACGATGTGGGTGGAACATCCGATGGTCACGCAGCTCGCTTTTGCGCTCGCTCGCGTGTTTGCACTCGCGCCGGAAAACCCGAAATGGAATGACACCGAGCCCTTTAAGTCAATCCTCGCACGCGACAAAGCAGCAATCGCAAAGTTCACGATGCAGGATCTCGAAGCGATCGTCATGGCGACCCACGCCGGTATGGCAACCGGCGACTTTCACGCGATCGTCTCGGACTGGGTGACGACCGCCAGGGACCCGAGGTGGAATCGACGTTACACCGAGCTCGTTTATCAACCCATGCTCGAGGTCATGCAGTATCTGCGAGCTAACGGTTTCAAGATCTACATCGTAACCGGAGGCGGGCAAGCCTTCGTCCGAACCTTCGCACAGCAGGTCTACGACATTCCACCGCAGCGCGTTATCGGTTCGGCCGCGAAAACGAACTATTCATATACCAAAGAGGGCCGAGCCGTGCTCACGAAGCAGCCCGCATTGCTCTTCTTCGACGATACGGCCGCGAAGGCCGAGGATATCTATCTATTTCTCGGACGCCGCCCCCGCGCGGCGTTCGGGAACTCCGACGGCGATCGACAAATGCTCGAGTATACGCACGGAAACAACGGCGCGACTCTCGCGATGCTCGTGCTGCACGACGACGCCGAGCGCGAGTACGCGTACGGCCCAGCGCAGGGATTACCGGATGTGAAGCTCAGTCCTTTCTCGCAGGCGACGTTCGACGAAGCAGCGGCCAAAGGGTGGCCGGTCATCAGCATGAAGAACGACTGGAAACGGATTTTCGCCTTCGCGCCGTAGGCTCGCGCGGTTCGGCCTCCTAGGCGTCTTTGATGCAGCGGAAGCCGAGATGAGCCATCCCGGTATCGATCATTTGCGGCGACCGCGCGGCGGGCCGAAACCGCAAGCAGTAGTTGGGAGCGCACAGGAACGATCCGCCCTTGAGAACCTTGCGCGGTATGCGAAAGTTCGGCTGCGCCGGATCGTAGCTTTGCTCCATATTCGGCGCGCGGCCTCCGCCGCCGCAACAGGGTGACGTTTGCACGTCGCGGCGCGCGACGTACCAATCACTCGTCCACTCCCACACGTTGCCAGCCATGTCGTATAATCCGTAATCGTTGGGAGCAAACATCCCCACGGGAGCGGTGCGCGCGTATCCGTCCGTAACGAAATTCCGCCACGGGAACTGCCCTTGCCACGTATTTGCAGCCGGCTTCCCATTGGGCTCCATTTCGTCGCCCCACACGAAGTCTGCGCCGCTGCGGCCGCCGCGCGCAGCGTACTCCCATTCCGCCTCGGTGGGCAAACGCTTTCCAGCCCACTGCGCGTACGCGTCCGCGTCCTCATAGGCAATGTGAACCACCGGGTGATCGGGCCGCGATTCAAGCGAGCTATCTGGACCCTCGGGATGCTTCCAGCATGCGCCATGGACGTATTCCCACCATTGGCTCCAGTCGCGAAGATCGACCGGTCCGCGCGTCTGCCGAAATACGAGCGCGCCCGGGACGAGTGCGCCAGGAAGCGCGCCAGGGTAGTCCGCCGGATTCAGCGGCCGTTCCGCAACGGTTACGTATCCGGTCTTGCGGACGAACCGCGAGTACTCACGGTTGGTTACCGCGTACGAATCGATCCAGAAGCCGGCGACCTCGACTTCATGCACCGGCGCCTCCTCGGGATAAAACTTCTCCGAGCCCATCAGGAAACGGCCCGCGGGTATCCATTTCATTCTTTCCGGAGTCGTTTGCTTCGGAACCGCCTCGTCAATCGTCATGTTGCTTCCTCTCGCCCATTCTACCATCGAAATAATCGGGCGAGCCGCCGGCTCGCCCGATTTAGTCTTGCTTGAACGTGCGACGTATTGAAGCTCCTACTGGAGGACGCGTTGGCCGACGACGCGGCCCACGGCCGGCGTCGAGTCCGCTCCGTTGCCCCATACGGCGTTGAAGCTGTTGTTGTCGCCGTTGAACCAGAACGAGAACCAGCCCGAACCGTTGGGTCCAACCCACGTCGCTCTGACCTTGTCCTTGGTCCGGAACTTACCGTTGATCACGATGACCGCGCCCACGTGGCAGACCACCGTTACGCCCGATTCCTTGCAGCTCATCGGCCCGATGAAACCGCCGGCGTTGCCGGCACCGATAAGATTCCATTTTCCGGCGGCCGTAATCGGCGACGGCGGCAGAACCTTATTGCCGACAAACGAGCCGTTGGCAGCCCGCCCGTTGTAGCCCCACGTGCCATTGAAGCTGTGACCGTTGGGGCTGACGTAGATCGTCAGCCAGCCGGCGCCGCCCGGACCGTGCCATTTTCCGTTGATCTTGGTGTCGTCGACGAACGTACCGGTGAATCCGTTGCCGGTTTTGGCATTCATTCCGACGAAGCCCATGCCCGACTGGGTCACGGTAATAGTCCCAGTGCTGGTGCCGTTGGCACCGGTCTGCTGCACGACCCACGTTCCGTTGATATTCGGCGGGGCGGCCAGCGCCGTGGCGACCGACAGCGCGGCAATTGCAAAGCCGCAAAAGACTGAAGTAGCAAGACGTTTCAAGAAATTTTCTCCTTCGTGTGTACTTATGTCGCAAGGCCAATCCTAAGGGCCTGAGGACCCCCTTAGCTTAGCGCACCCTGCGGAGCCGCGGCTATCCTAAAACGGCAAACGGGGGCAGTGCGGCGCTACAATCCCATCAGCCGCGCCAGCACCACGCGTTGCACCTCGTTGGTACCTTCGCCGATTTCGTTGATTTTTTGGTCGCGGTACATGCGCGAAATCGGATACTCATCCATGAAGCCGTAGCCGCCGTGGATCTGCAGCGCCTCGTTAACGACGCGATGTGAGAGCTCTCCGGCGAAGAGCTTCGCGAAGCTGGCCGCTTGAACGTAGTCACGCCCTCGATCTTTCTCCCACGCAGCGCGCAGCATCATCAGCTTCGCGTGCTCGATCTGCGTAAGCATGTCGACGAGCTTGAACGAGATCGCCTGAAACTTCGAGATCGGCTGGCCAAATGCGTGGCGTTCCTTCGCATAGGCGAACGCCTCGTCGTAGGCACCCATCGCCAGGCCGATCGACAGCGCCGCGACGGAGATTCGGCCGCCATCCAGGATCGAGAGGAACTGCCGGTACCCCTCGGCGCGCGGGCCGAGCAAGTTCTCTTCGGGCACTTCGGCGTCGGCAAACGAAAGCTCGCGCGTGTCCGAAGCGCGCCACCCCATCTTGCGGTATTTGCGGCTGCGGGCGAAGCCCGGAGTCTCTTGCGGAACGATGATGTTCGAAATCTCGCGCGAGCCGTCGGCTCGCTTTCCCGTCACCGCCGTGATCGTCGTGCCGCCGCTGATCTCCGTGCCTGAGTTCGTGATGAAGGCCTTCGTGCCGTTGATCACCCACTTGCCGTCACGCAACACCGCTTTGGTCTGGACGTTCCCGGCGTCGCTTCCGGCACTAGGCTCGGTCAGACCAAAGCCCCACAACATCTTTCCCTGTGCCAGCGGTACCAGATACTTCTGCTTCTGAGCCTCGGTCCCGAAAAGATAGAAGGGCGTGGCGCCGAGGGAGACGTGAGCCGCCATCGTTATGGCCGTCGAAGCATCGGCACGCGCGATCTCCATCACGGCCAGCGCGTAGCTCACGGTGTCGGCTCCGGCTCCCCCGTACTCCTCCGGAAACGGCAGCCCCATGAACCCCAGCTCCGCCATCTTCGCAATCAACTCGTACGGAAAACGCTCGTTGCGATCCATCTCTTCTGCGCGCGGCCGCACCTCGTCGCGCGCGAACTCACGCGCCAGGCTCTGGATCGCCTTCTGCTCGTCGGTTAAATCGAAGTCCATGGCGGAGGTATAGCCCCTACCCTGCGAAAAACTCCTCTCCCAGCGATGATCTCATTGCGCGGCGTTTCGCTCGTCTATCCTAACGGCGTGCGCGCCCTGGACAACGTAAGCCTCGAGATCGGCAAGGGCGACTTCGTCTTCCTCGTCGGTCATTCGGGAACCGGAAAATCGAGTCTCCTACGTTTGCTATACCGGGAGGCTGCTTCGACGGCCGGTGAAATCGTCGTGGACGGCATTCGCGTCGACCGTTTGCGCCGCAACCGGGTTCCGGCGCTGCGCCGCCACCTCGGCGTCGTCTTCCAAGATTTTAAACTACTTACCGACAAGACCGTTTGGGAGAACGTCGCCTTCGCGATGCAAGTAACGGGAGCGCATACCCGCGACGTCATGCGGCAGGTGCCGCGCGTCCTCGATCTCGTCGGCCTCTCGCACAAGAGCCGCATGTATCCCAACGAGCTTTCGGGCGGCGAGCAGCAGCGCGCGGCCATCGCTCGAGCACTGGTCAATAATCCGAAGATCTTACTTTGCGATGAGCCGACGGGGAACTTGGATCCCGTCAATACCACGGAGATCACGGCACTGCTGCAGCGCATCAACCTCAAAGGAACGACCGTCGTCGTTGCGACTCACAATCAGGCCGTCGTCGACCGGATGCGCCGCCGCGTCGTACGCTTAGAAGACGGCCGGATTACTACCGACGAAGAACGAGGTTACTACTATCTTGGACTCGGGCAAGGTCAAGTTCTTTCTGGGTGAGGTGCTGCGCAACTTTTCGCGCAACACAGGCATGCAGGTTACCGCCATCGGCACCGTCGCCATTACCATCGTCTTACTCGGACTCTTTCTCTTCGTGCGAGCGGCGCTTGCGGACGCCGGCAACCGGCTGCTCGATCAGATCGAAATTTCGGCCTATCTACAATCGGATGCAACGGCGGGGCAAGCCACGGCGATCGGGCATTTTCTCACCCAAGACCCACGAATCGCGTCGGCCCAGTTCGTGCCGAAGAAGCAAGGTTTGGCCGAGCTTCGGTCGCGCACCCGCGGCTCGATCGACACGGCGCTGCTGACCGAGAATCCACTGCCAGACAAGTTTCGAATCAAAGTACGCGATCCCGAGCAAGTCGAGCCGGTTGCGGCGACGGTCCGCCGATTGGCGGGCGTCGATAATGTGGTCTACGGACAGAAGATCGTCCAGCGATTGCTCGCGCTCGGAACCGTGCTTCGTAAAGTCGGCATCGGGCTTATTTTGGCTTTCGTCGGCGTTGCCGGCATCATCATCTCCAATACCATTCGACTGACGGTCTTCGCGCGACGCCGGGAGATCGCCATCATGCAGCTCGTCGGGGCTACGAATACCTACATCCGCCTCCCATTCATCTGCGAAGGCTTGCTCGATGGCATCATTGGCGCACTCGTGGCCTTGGGTTTGCTGGCAATCGCGCGTGCCGCGCTCTGGCCGCGGCTGCTCGAAGCGCTGCCGTGGGTTCAGCTCACGGCGATGCCGGTCGACGCCCGCATTCTGGCCGCGCAACTTATCCTAACCGGGGCCGCCATCGGCGTCCTCGCATCCTGGATCTCCGTGGGACGCTTCCTACGGACGTGAAGCGCCTCACGCTTCATCGGATGCTTTGCCTAGCTCTCACCGCCGCGCTGCTGCCGGCCAGCGCGGCGGCGAGCGGGCCGACGCTCGAGCAGCGCATCGCTGCCGAGAAGGCCAAAGCGCAAGTGATACAAATGCGTCTTCACGCCAAACGCGCCGAGCTTGGCGAGGCGACGCTGCACTACAACGATCTGCAACATCAACTCAACCAAACCAACGCCGCGATCGACGAGGTCAACGGACGGATCGATTCCCTTGCGGCCCAGCAAGAGTCCACGCAGCGCCGCATCGCCTGGAATGCGATTCAGCTCGAGGCTGCTCAGCGGTCCTTGCGTCTGCACGACGATTTGCTCAAGCGCCGGCTGGTCGATATCTATGAATACGGCGACCTCAGCTACGTCGACGCGCTGATTGCGGCGCGTTCGTTCAGCGAGTTCGTCGAGCGTTGGGAGGATCTGCGCCTGCTCATCGCCGCGAATCAGCGCGCCGTGCGCGCGCGCAAGGCGGCCGAAGCTCGCGTAGCGGCGGTTGAAGCCGACCTCGAGACAACGCGCTTGCAACTGCAGCAAGAAGAGCAGGCGCAAGACGAAGCCCGAAGTCAACTTGGATCGCTCGCCGACGAGCGCCGCAACCTCGTAACGCTCGCCGGAATCCACCGCCGCAGTGTCGCCACCGAGGTTGCCGAGATGGAAGATCTTTCGGCGGCCGAGGAGGCGTCGCTCGAGAGGCTCATCCTGGAGCGCGAGCGCGAACTCGAATCGGCGCAGCGCGCGGCCGGAATAGCCGGCGGCGCGGACCGTTCGGGCGCCTCCGGCATGTTTTCGTGGCCGGTCACCGGGACGATCACATCGCCGTTCGGCTGGCGTTCCAATCCCTTCGGCGGCGCGCCGGAGTTCCATCAAGGCCTCGACATCGCGGCACCGTCGGGAACGACCGTGACCGCCGCGGCCGGCGGCACCGTCATTATGGCGCAGTGGTACGGCGGCTATGGAAACTACATCCTGATCGATCACGGCGGGGGCTATTCAACCGGCTACGGACATCTCTCGGCCATCTACATCACGACCGGGCAGTCGGTCCAGCGCGGGCAGGCCATCGGCGCCGTCGGCTCAACGGGGCAATCGACCGGCCCCCATCTCCACTTCGAAGTTCGAATTGCGGGGAAACCGGTTGACCCGGCACCCCGGCTCCATTAAGACTAAGCGAGTATTCTACGTAAAAAGGAAACTTGCGGGCCTTCGAACCGGGTATTGATAAGGGGACTATGAGCCTTTCCATCCGCCTTCTGCTGACAGCACTCATCGCGCTCGCCTTGGTGGCGGCAACCGCACTTTACGTCGGATACCGTACCGGCACGATTGCCGGGCAGCCGGTGCTTGAAGTCGCGACGACCGGCGATCTACGCGATCTTCTTCCGACCCACGATTCGCCGGGATCGGCCATCGCCGATCTGACGCTGCGGCGACTCGAGATCGAGTATTACAAGCCGATTGCGCCGGAGACTCCGCTCAACGGCGAGCGCGATGCGTTGCGGAATCTCTTGCATTCCAAGAAGATCGGCGATGCATCGCTCCCCGTGCAAGCGGCGAATGGAGACGACATCGCCGACGGCGCGCACGCCGCCGCTCTCCTCGCCTACGCCCAGCAGCACTACGGCACCGCCTTGGGGACGAGCGGCAACGACGATCTTACCAACGCCGCGCTTCGCGGAATCATGACCTCCGTCCACGATCCATATACGGTCTATCTCTCGCCCCAAGAGATCCAGGGACTCAACGAGTCGCTATCGGGCGGAAACTTCGGCGGCATCGGCGTCTACATCTATCAGCTCAAGGACGGTCGCATCATCGTTGCGCCGATCGAGCACATGCCCGCGGCGAAGGTAGGAATGAAGCCGGGCGAGATTGTCGACACCGTCGACGGCAAGCCGGTTCGCGGTCTTCCGATCGACCACGTTGAGACGATGATTCGCGGCGAAGCCGGAACGGTCGTGCACTTGAGAGCGCACCCATATCAGACTCCGTCGGCCGAGCGAACCTATTCCATCGTTCGCGAGATCATCCACGTCCCAACCGTCCGCGCGAAGATGGAAGGAGACATCGACTACATCCGGCTCTCCGATTTTGGGAATACTTCGGGCGATGAAATGCGCAAGGCGCTGCTCGATGGCAAGGCCAAAGGCGCTCGCGGATACATCTTGGATTTCCGCGATAACGGCGGCGGCTTGCTCGATGCGGCGGTCGCAATCTCGAGCCTCTTCATTCCGCAAGGGACGATCGTCTCGACGATTCGGCGCGACGGTGGGCGCACCACCGACGAGGCGCTCGGGGACGCCATCGGCGGACTTCGTCCGCTCGTCGTGCTGGTCAACAAGTACACCGCCAGCGCCTCCGAGATCACAGCGGGCGCCCTCGAGGATTACCACCTTGCCACCCTCGTGGGAACCCGCACGTTCGGCAAAGGCGTCGTGCAGACTATCTTCCCGCTTCCCGAGCAAGGAGGCGCGCTGAAGATCACGACGGCGCGGTATCTCACGCCGGCCGGGCGCGACATCCAACACCATGGAATCGAGCCGAACATCATCGTCAACCAAGAACCCAACCCGTCCCTCGTCGACACGCCCGCCGACAAACAACTCGCGGCCGCTAAGGCACGCTTACGCCAACTCCTACGTTAATTATGGTGATCATGAAACGCACGCTCGTCCTTGTACTCTTTGCGGCACTCGCGGTAAGCTCCGCACGCCTCCTGCCGGCCTCCGCCGCTGCGCCGCGACTCTCGGCTGCCGATGCCGGGGAAGTTTCGACCAGCTACACCTATTTGACGGAGAACTTCTACAAGAAGGTCGACCCGCAAGTCGTTCTCGACTCCGTTCGGTTCACGTTGCTTTCGGCGATGCGAACCGCCGGCGTGAAACACGCAGCGCTGCCGGCGATGCACGCGACTACTGCTCCCGGTACCAACGTTCGCGAGATCGATCGCGAGATCGCCGACGCCGCCGGAGAGTCCTCGTCCAAGTTTACCGTGCACGATCTCAGCTACATCGCCTTGGACGGCATGATGCGCTCGGTCAACGACCGCTACACGGTCTTCCTTTCGCCCAAGGATTTCGCCGGCCTCAATCAAGGGCTCGATGGCGGCGATTTTGGGGGGACGGGAATCGTCATTCAGATCGACGATAAGACGAAATACATCTCCGTCGAGAACGTCGTGCCCGACGCGCCCGCGGATAAGGCGGGCATCCAGCAGGATGACCTGATCACGGCCATCGACGGTACCTCCACCAAAGGCATGAGCCTCCCGGCTGCGAGTAGCAAGCTTCGCGGGAAGGAAGGCACGCACGTTACGCTGACCGTCTCGCGCGACGGCGCCGGCTTAGCAAGTCCGGTCATGATTACTCGTGCCAAGATTCATCAGCTTAGCGTCTACGAAAAGATGCTGCCCGGCAAAATCGGCTACGTCGCTCTGACGGTCTTCGGCCGCGACACCGGCGACGAGCTCAACACCGCGCTCGATCGTTTGCAACGCGATGGAGCGCGAGCTTTGGTGCTCGATCTGCGCGACAACGGCGGCGGATATTTGGAAGCAGCGGTCGCCGTGAGCTCCAAGTTCATCCCCAGCGGACCGATCGTATCGGTCGAATCGCGGGCCTCGAACATTACCACGCTCGAAGCCGACGACACCGCGATCCCTCCGATTCCCTTGGCGGTCTTGGTCAACGGCTACACAGCCTCCGCCTCGGAGATCACCTCGGGTGCGATTCAAGATAGCAGCGTCGGCACGATCATCGGCACGAAGACGTTTGGTAAAGGCGTCGTGCAAACGATTTATCCGCTGCCCGACGGAAGCGCAATCAAGGTCACGACGGCGCGCTATCTCACGCCGCGCAATCGCGACATCAATCATCTCGGAATCACGCCGGACATCGTCGTCATCGAAAACAAGCACGCGCAGTTCGGCGCTCCCGCTAAGGACGATCAGCTTACGCGCGCGATCGAATACTTGAACGCCCAACTCGCTCGCCAAAGCGCCGAAAACGGCGTCTAGGTCTTATAGCGAGAAGATAAAAAGCGTCGGCTTGCCAGTTACTTTCCAGGCGACGAACGACGTATTGCCGGCCGCAACCGCCACGTATTGCGTTCGGCCCGCTCGATAGGTAATAATGCCGCCCGCCATCGCGCTCTTGGTGTCGTACCGGTAGAGAGTCTTTCCATTTGTCGCGTCGAGCGCAAAAAGATTGCCGTTGAGATCGCCGGTGAACACGAGGCCCCCAGCGGTCGGAGTGACCGCCGCGACCATTGGGGTCGCCATCCTGAGGTGCCACCGTGTGTTGCCTGTTGCCGGATCGATCGCGGTGGTCCAGCCATACGCCTTCGTCATCGGGTCAGGTATGGGTATGCCGCCGCCAAAGCCTGCAGCCCCCGATTCGACTTTCGTCGTCGCCGTGATGTTCGTGATGTTGGCGAGCTCCGTAAGCTTGACGGTCACGCACCAGTCTACCGAGTTCACATAGAGAAGATGCGTCGCCGGATACCAAGCCGCGCCATTCCACTCCGAGCCGCCCGTCACGCCGGGGCAATAGTGCGTTCCGGCCCGGGTCATCGGAGCATCGGCATTTGCGATCGTTGTGGTCGCGGTCTTCGTTAGCAGTTTGCCGTTTGCGAGATCGACAAGATGCACCAGACCGTCCTTGCTAGTCGCGGCAAGAACTTCCCTACCATTGGCCATATCGAATTGCGCGCTTCCGGTTGCATCCCAATCGTGATCGTCGTTTGGCTCCGTTTGATACCACCAGCGTAGCTTTCCGGAACTCGCGTCAAGCGCAACGATGCCCGTAGTAAACAGATTCGCGCCGGGTCGTACCGTATTATTGAAGTCCGGACCAGGATTACCGACCGGAGCAAAGATGGTGCCCGTCTTCGGGTCGAGCGTAAAGTAGGTCCAGACGCCTCCGCCACCATGCGACGCTGTGGCGGACCTCTTCCAGGTCTTCGCGCCGGTCTCGCTTTCCATGGGGACCGTGGAGAAGGACCAGACCTTCGTTCCATCCGTGACGCGATACGCCGCAACCTCGCCCCTCACGCCGACGTCACCGCCGGCAACGCCCATGAACACGAGATCGTTCCAAATGAGCGGCGCTGCCATGGCGGATGCGCCGGTACTCGAATCCATTATCTTGCGATCCCAGAGCAAGTCGCCGGTTTTCATGTCGAGCGCGATCAGGTGCCCGTCGGTAGTTCCGCGGATTACACGTCCGCCGCCGATGGCTACCCCCTTGTTGTTAGCTCCAGCCGTGATGCCCGTGGGATCGTATTGATAATTCCAAATCTTCGCGCAAGTTCGACCATCGATCGCGAACGTACCGTTCGTCGTCGTGACGTAAAGCGTTCCGTTATATGCAACCGGGCTGGCTTCGAACGAGCCTTCCGGCGAAAGTTCCACCGAACAGATGGGCTTGATGCGCGAAACATTCGCGGTCGTGATATCCGAAAGCGCCGAATAGCGTGCGCCGCGATAACCTTTTCCGTAGGTAAGCCAGTTGCCGGCGTCTGCGTCGGCATTATCGAGCTCCTGCTGCGAAGGCAGGTCCGAAGACGGCTGCTTGACGATCATTCGGATGGGTTTGGAGTTGGCGACCGTCTGCGCCGTGGTTGGTGCGCCGGGCGCCGACGCTGGAATGATGCGCGTGATATCGTAGTGCCCGATGATCGGCGACGGTCCCGCGGGGAAGCCGTTTCGCTGCAGGATGAAGGCGACGAGCGCGAGCGACTGCCCGCTTGACAACGTCGACGGTGCGGTCAGCGGCATATCTGTGTGGATCGTCGACCACAGCGCGCTCAACGGCTTTCCGCGATACCGCAGGAAGAACTGATTTCCAACGAGCGACGGCCCCGCACCACCTTGAAGATTCGCGCTGTGGCAAACAGCGCATTTTTGCTTGAAGAGCGTTGCGCCTTGCGCGGCCTGTTCGGCGGAGTACCATCCTTCGCTGCCAGTCGAACCAGCAATCGATGATTTAGCAGTCGTAGCGCCCGTCGATGCGGTCGCCGTTTGCGATTGAGAGCTGCTGTTACACCCAACCAGTGCAAACGAGGCCGCCAGAGTTAGAATAACAATACCCGGAAGTCGTCTCACGGTTCCCTCGCAATCATCGCTAGGGCAACGCTCGTTTCGTACCGAGGTAGCAAGCGCCTTCCAATACCGCTTATTCCCCGCGACGCGCGTTCGCTAGTCTAGCTAGACCTTTTCTTTGCGGGCGCGCTGCGTTTGCGGGCCGGTTTTTTCACTGCGCCGTCGACTGCCGGCGCGACGCTGCGCGAGCGCTTCGGCTTCGCAACGACCACCACCGGTTCGGGCTCGGGCGTTGCCGTTGCAGCCTTCTTTCGAGGCCGTCGCGTTGATTTTTCCGCGGGCGCGGCAAGAGCGAGCGCGCTCACCGGTGTTTCGAGTTCTGCGGTGATGCCCCGCGCGGGCGTTCGCCGGCGGGCCGGTTTCGTGCGCTTGGGCTTCTCCTCCGGCGCCGACAGGCTTGGCGGAGGTGCTTCCAAAGCGGGTGGCGACGCTTGCCTTCGAGTTGCAATCGCTCGAGAAGGCTCCGGCGGCGCGGTTGCGCCGGTCGGCTGCGCGGCTCCGTCGGCGCTCACTTCGAAGATTTGACGATCCACAATCGGCCCAGTCGTCTGGCCAAGGCCTCCGCGGCCGCCACGCCCGCGGCGGCGGCGCCGGCGCCGGCGATGCTGCGTCGAACCGTCGGTCGGAACGGCGGGGGTCGCCTCGGCCGGCGGCGGCGTCGGGGCGCTGCTCACTACTGCCTTGGCCTCTTCCCGGCCGCGTCCGCCGCGACGCCGGCGCCGGCGGCGCTTCCCGCGCCCATCGCCGTCGACGGCCGCACGTTGCACTGCTCCCTCGGCGATGATGATCGCGTCGGGTTGTGCCTCACCCCTGCGCTCTGCGCTTAGCGCCTTGTCTTGCGCCTCTTCCTCTTCGGTGAGGGAGGTAATGCCGATCGGCGGACGCGCAGCGGATTGACGCGCGGCATCCTCTGCAAGTTCGCGCAGCTGGCGGGTCTGCTCGGCCGCTGAAACCTCGGCACGCCGCGCCGGGCGTTTGCGGCGAGGCTTCGCCTCGGCGGTAACCGTCTCGGCGAGAATGTAATCGCGTTCGTCGTCGACGTCGAGGATCCGAATCCGCACGAAGTTGCCGGCATTGTTGGCAGAGTTTTCCACTTCGGCGACTCGTCCGTCAACGATCGCGGCGGCCGACGTCGGATTGGGCAGCCGGCCGGGCAACAACTCGACCTCGTGCTCGTCGCCAACGCGAAGCGCGCGCTCCTTGTCCTGCTTGAAGGCCGCGACCGTTTCGATCCGCGCCTTTTCCGGATGAATCATCGGATCGACGCGCACGAAGATCGGCCGCGCGATCGACTTTGCGAGTTCCTTGCACTCTTCGTCGTACCAAAAGTCCATCTGAACGGCGACCGTCGGCGCCACGTGAACGATCACATCGCCGGTGACGCCGTTGCGCGCCTCACCGCGAATGCGGCGAAAGGTTTCGATCGCGACCGACTGAGACGACATGACGCTGCCCATTCCAATGCAGGTCGGGCACGCGCCACGCAGTTGGGCGCCGAGGTCCTTGCCGATCCGCTTGCGCGTAAACTCCAGCAATCCCAGGTTTGAAAACGACTGAATCGTCGCGCGCGTGCGGTCGCGGCTCAGACTCTCTTCCATCGTTCCGATCACCTTCTCGCGCGACGCCTCCGATGACATGTCGATGAAGTCCACCACGATGATGCCGCCGATGTCTCGCAAGCGCACCTGACGAGCGATCTCCTCAGCTGCTTCGATGTTCGTCTTGAGGATCGTATCCTCGAGATTACGGCCGCCCGTAAACTTACCGGAGTTCACGTCGATGACGGTAAGCGCTTCCGTCGACTCGATGACGATCGAAGCGCCGGAGGGCAGGTTGATCTTCGGCTTCATGAGCTTCTGCAGCTCGGCATCGATCTTATAATCGTCGAAGAGCGTGCGGCCCGAGTTGTAATACTCGATGCGATCGATATACTGCGGACCCAGCAGCTGCAGAAAATCTCGAACCTTGCGAAACTCCTCCTCGTCGTCGATCAAAACTCGCTCGACGTCCGCGGTGATAAAGTCGCGCGCCGCCTTATAGATCAGGTTCATGTCTTTATGAAGCAGCGACGGCGATTGCGCCCGTTTGAAACGTTCGAGGATGCCGTGCCACATTCGTATCAGCACGCCCAGGTCGGCGATCAGCTCGGCTTCGCTGACGCCCGCGGCGGCAGTGCGCACGACGGTCGCCATCCCTTCGGGGCGAATCCGCTTCATCACGCTCTTGAGGCGATTGCGCTCGTCGGCCGACTCGACCTTGCGCGAAACCCCGGAATACTTTCCAGTCGGCATCAGGATCAGATAGCGGCCGGGCAGCGAGATGTTCGTCGAGATCCGCGCGCCCTTGAGGCCGCGCGGCTCCTTGACGATCTGCACGAGGACGTCGTCGCCTCGTTTGACCTTCTCACTAATCGTGAAGCCGCCGTGCCCTTGGGTGATTTCGACATCACCGATGTTCAGCGGCTGTTTGTTGATGTCGTCGACGTACAGAAAGGCGTTTCGCCCCAGTCCGATGTCGACGAACGCCGCCCCCATGCCGGGCAGCACGTTCTGCACTTTACCTTTATAAATCGAGCCGATGACCTTCTCTTCACGCTCAATGTAGAGCTCCGCTAAGTCACCGTCCTCGAGAATGGCGACCCGATTTTCCCACGGGTCGCTCGAGATCAATATCTCGCTCGACAAATTATCCTCAATTGTAGAGCTCGCATCTCGCCGCGCCTACCGTTGCCGGTGCGCCGTGCGGGCGGCGCTCTGCGCCGCACTGGTTTGAGCCCTTAAAAAAATCTTTGTTAGTAATAGACCTCTGCCGGCGGCCTTTCGTTGCAACACGCAGCCTGCCGACCTGACTGCTTCCTCTGTTCCTCCCCCTGGGAAAATGGACCTTCCGGCTCTATTCGCTATCGGGGATACGGCGGTCGAGCGGCTGTTTTTCGAAGTCGCGCGCGTTCATCGCCGTTGGAATCGGGACGAACGTGCGCGGAGCCTGCAAGAAATCGAAGCAGTCGGCCTCAGGGGAGGCCGCGCGCGCGTCGGATGCCGAGAGAGTGGCCAGGCCGAAGCGATCCTCGACGAAGCGCAGAAGGCTCCCGTGTTCGTAGTCGACGTGTGAAACGTAGCCTAGCTTTGCGTACGGCGAAACGATCAGGAGCGGCACCCGGTACCCCAGCCCGTCGTAATCCAACATTTTGGGCGGAACGTGATCGTACCAGCCGCCGGGATCGTCCCAAAAGATGAAGATCGCCGTCGATTTCCAGTACGGCGACTCTCCGATGGCGTTGACCAGCGAGGCGACCCACTTCGGACCCGTATCCGAGTTGCATCCGGCGTGATCCGAGTTCGCGCAGGTCGGCGTAATCCAGGTAACCGCGGCCAGTCCTTCCTTCTTGAGATCGGCGAAGAACCGCGTCTGCGGGCTGATCACGTCCTTCTTCCAGTAGCGACTGTAGCGGATGTGCTGCACCGCTTGAAAGGCGTTCCAAAAATTGCCGTCCGCATTGAGAGCCGAGGTGTAATATTTCCATGGAAGCTTCGCGGCGTTCAACTCGTCGGCGAGCGTCTCGTAGTTGAAACAAGGGGGAATGAACGCGCCGATCGTGCGCTGCTGCGTGAGCGTGGAGATCAAATCGTTTGGACCGCCGCCGCAGCCCCACGTCGCCTGCGGAATGTTCACCGACGTGCCGGCTTGCGCCGCGATGATGTATTGATGCGAGACGAAACTGCTTATGTCGACGTTTGAGACGAACATGTGGTCGGCCAAGACGTACTGCGCCGCCATGTCAAAATACGGCTTGATCTCATGCTGTGGCACGTAGCTGTATTGGGGATGCCGGATCGGGCAGCCGGGCTCTCCCGGGCCGCCGCAGCCGACGCCTTCTTGGTCGAAGCCGTTCATCCGGCAGTTGGTTCCCGGATAGGCTCCGGTGCCGTTGCAGCTTGTGATGAACGCGTTAAAGCTGTGCTCGAGATCCCAGCTCGTCTTGAGGCTTATGGGCTTCAGTACAATTTTGTTCCCGTGGATGCCGTAACCGTACGGCCGCGTGTCGGCGCCGGGCGCGCCCTGAAAAAGATTGTCGAAACTGCGGTTCTCTTGAACGATGATGACGACGTGGTCGATGACGCCTTTCGCGGGACCGGTGGGAAATACGGGCGAAGAGCCCCCGCCGCACGCCGATAGCATCGCCGCGCATGCCGCAAAGGCCAGCACGCGTCCCGTGCGTCCTTCCAATCGCTTCACGCGTTGCCCAAAACGTTGCGATCCCGTTGCGAAAAGATGTTCAAGAGGATTCCGAGGGCAGCGAAATCCGTAAGCATCGCCGACCCGCCGTACGATAAGAACGGTAGCGGGATTCCGGTAATCGGCATGACTCCGACCGTCATGCCGACGTTGACGAGAACGTGGAAAAAGAGCATGCCTACCAAGCCTCCGGCAAGTAAAAAGCCGAAGCGGTCGCGAGCGACGAGCATCGTGCGGACGCCCGCGTAAAGGACGGCGGCGTAGAGCCCCAACGCCATCATCGCGCCGGCGAATCCCCACTCTTCTGCAAGCACGGTGAAGATAAAATCTCGCGAATGTTCGGGAACGAAGTTCAACTGCGTTTGCGTCCCGTGGTAGAGGCCTCGCCCGAACCATTCGCCGTTTCCGACGGCGATTTTTGACTGCGCGAGATTGTAGCCGGAGCCTTCGGGATCGGCCTTTGGGTTCAGGAAGACGAAGAGCCGTGCGCGCTGGAAGGGTTTGAGAACCGCGCTGGTGCCGATGGCGGCCGCGCCGACGACGAGCATTGCGAGTGCGTAGATGGCAAAGTCGCCGAGTTTTGGCAGGGCGAGAAAGAGTTCCACCGTGAGTACCGCCACCAACACCAACGAGGTGCCAAGGTCCGGCTGCTTGAGAATGAGGAGCGCGGGCAGCGCGACGGTCGCCAGCGGCATCCAGAGGTCTTGCAAATTCTCATACCGGCCGCGGCAGAGCACTGCGGCCAGCGCGATTGCGACCGCAAGCTTTGCAGGCTCGGATGGTTGGAAGGTTCCCAGCGGTCCCAGCGAGATCCAGCGCTGCGCGCCCATCGCGCTGTGGCCACCGCGCAAGATGAAGAGCAAAAGTAACAGGTCGAGCACGTAGAGCGCCGGAGCCCAGCGTTGCCAGTTTCGGTAATCGACAAATGAGAGGCCGAACATCAGCGTCACGCCGAGCACGAGGTAAAGGATCTGCTTCTTGAACTCGCTGCCGGCGTCGCCGGCATGCAACCCGGCCGAGCGAATGCAGACCAACCCGATCAACGCGATGAGGATGCCGGCAATAGCCAGCGTCCAGTTGAAGTTTCGAACGTAGCGCCGCGCCCCGCCGCTACTTGCAAGCACCGCCATGGAAACTCAAAGCTTCCTTGGCGGTAAGGTAAATCTTTTAGTTAGCGGCGGCGGAGGCTGGGGTGGCGGCGGAGGCTGTGGCGGCGTTCGTGCCGGCCGCCTTTTTCGCCGCGCGCTTGCGGCGCTTGCGCACCCGCGGCGACGCGCCATTTGGCGGGGCGCCATTGGCTGCGGTAGGCGGTTGTACGCTCTCCACGGGCACGAGCGTGAGGCTGGCGCTCGGGCGGTTGACGGAAAGAATCGGGATGTTTGCCAGCATCGCCAGCGCGCTGTCTTGCCGTTCGAAGTTGACCTCGATCTTGTCGCGATCAACTTCGACGTAGCGCGAGATCACGTCCACCAGATCTCGCTTCATTGCTTCGATCAACTCCGGGGCCAGCTCGAGATGATCGGTCATTAAGACCAGCCTCAGACGTTCCTTGGCGGTAGTGCTCGAGCCGGACTGTCCGAAGAGCCTCTTTAGGAATTCGATCACGCGCGTCTCCCTCCAAGGAGCGAACCGACGCGTTCCAAGATCGTCACCTTGGCGAGAGGCGGCATCGGCGCCGGCACGTCTTCTCCGGCAACGCGTGCGGCGATCGCGTGGTAGGCGGCTCCGGTCGGCGTATCTTTACGCAAGGCAAGTGGTTCGCCACGGTTCGTCGTTACGATGATCTCGGGCTCGTCGGCGATCACGCCAAGCAGTGGGAGGCGCAGAATGGCATTGACGTCCTCGACGGAAAGCATCTTACCTTTCTTCACGAGGTTGGGACGTAACCGGTTGATGACGAGTTGCGGCCGAAAGCGATTGCCCAGCAAACCCACGACGCGATCGACGTCGCGCACGGCTGCCACTTCGGGCGTGCAGATGACGATGGCCTCGTCGGCGCCGGCAACCGCGTTGCGAAACCCGAGCTCGATGCCGGCGGGACAGTCGATCAGCACGTAATCGAAGCGTTCGCGCAAGCTCGAAATCAGCGCTTTCATCTTCGCCGTTTCCACGTCGTCCTTCTCGCGCGACTGCGCCGCGGCGAGCAGGAAGAGCGACTCGCTGTGCTTCCCGGGCACCAACGCCTCGTCGAGCGAGACGCGCTCTTCAAGAACGTCGAGCAGGTGATGCTTGACTCGGCTTTCCAGACCTAAGACGATATCCAAGTTGCGAAGGCCGACGTCGGCATCGACCAACACCACTCGCGCTCCGCGGTTGGCAAGGGCCGTCCCAAGATTTGCGGTCGTCGTCGTCTTCCCAACGCCGCCTTTACCCGACGTTAGAACGATCGCGCGTCCCAATCGGGCAGCCGGAGCGCTGGATTGGACCTCTTCTTGCACGGTCTGCGTTTGATGCACGCGCTACCCCGCTTTCAACGCGTCGATGAGACGCCCGAAGAAACTTTGGCCGTCGAAGTTTGTGAATGGCACGATTTCGCCTTCTAAGCGGCGAGCGATTTTGTCGTAGATCCCTCCCAGGCGATTGGAGTCGTTTAATACGATCGGCTCGCCGCGATTGGTGGTGTCGATGACCTCTTCGTCATCCGGCACGACGCCCAAGAGCTCGACTGCCAGCACTTCGCACACGTCCTCTACCGAGAGCATGTCGCCGCTGCGTACCATTTCCGGCCGCAGCCGATTGACGATCAAACGAATCGGTTTGCCCTCCGCGGCGATCTTGCCGACGACGCGATCGGCGTCTCGAATCGCACTAACTTCCGGAGTCGTGACAACGATGGCCTCGCTCGCTCCCGCGACGGCGTTCCGAAAGCCGGTTTCGATGCCCGCCGGGCAGTCGATCAGCACGTAATCGGCCTGTTCGGCGGCCAGCTCGACGATCGCGCTGAACTGCGCGGCAGAGATCGCGTCCTTCTCCCGTGTCTGCGCGGCGGGTAGGATCGACAGCGATTCAAAGCGCTTGTCCTTGATCAGGGCCTGGCGGAGCTGACAGCGCCCTTCGGCCACTTCGATCAAATCGAAGACGATGCGCTTTTCCAACCCGAGGACCAAATCCAAGTTACGCAACCCGATGTCGGCGTCGATTAAGATGACGCGATGGCCGCGCTTCGCGAGCGTGGCTCCGAGATTTGCCGTGGTCGTCGTCTTGCCGACGCCGCCCTTGCCGGAGGTCAGCACGATTTTACGCGTTTTCACGTCGAGGCGACTCCCGAGTCCTCAAGCTCGCCGAGACGATCCATCGTGAGGACGACGATACGCCCGTCGCGAGCGACCGCGGCTTCGGGCAACGGCACCGAACGCCGTTTCGGCTCAGCATCGGCGGCGATCGAGGTCGCGATGCGAAGCTGCGTCGGCGCCAGGTCGAGTGCGAAAATCCGCGCGCTAGTGTCCCCTTGCGCGCCCGCGTGCGCGATGCCCCCGAGCCGTCCGAACACGAGGATGTCGCCCGTCGCGATAAGCTCGGCGCCGGGATTTACGTCGCCGACGACAACGATGTTGCCGGTATGGTGGAGCACCTGACCGCCTCGCAAGGTGGCAGCGTGGTAGAGCGTGGTCGGCCCCGCGTCGACCGCACGGAGTAGCGTCGCGGAACGCGCCGGCGGTTCGGGCGCCAGGCGGGGGACGCTTGCCTCGCCGCGCCGCCGGCGCTGCGCGATGTCGTTGCGCGCGCCCTCGAAGTCGGCGACGAGGGAGCGCGCCGCATCTGAGAGCGCCACGTCCTCGCGAGGCCGCATGGCGCGGCGCCGCTCGCGTTCCGCGCGCGGCGATTCGAACGTCAGCCCTTCTCGTTGGGCCAAGCTTTCGAGGCGGTCGTCGAATCCCGCGACACCGCGCAGCGCAATGCCCGCGACATCGAGGATGCCCCGGAGCCGCTGAAGATCATCCGACGAGGGCGACTCCGCGCCGAAGTTTACGACGGCGCTGGCGCCGCGATAGAAGCTAGGCTGCTCGGTAAGCCGAGCCTGCAAATCCGCAAACCGTTCGGCCAGGTCGTGGGGCGACAACGTCACTTCGAGGCCGTCCCGCCTCCCTCGCAAGAGTGTCACGCTACGCTCTCCGAGAAGAATGGGGGGCATACCCTTGTTCGTCCACAAACAACTCGCAAGTTCTTGACGTTGTCCACATATAATACACAGCGACCGGGCGTAACCTCCAAGCAGGCCGTTCGGTGGAGGAAAGTACATCGCATGCTGCGTCGCACCGTTCCCATTTTCGTGATCGTCTCGCTTCTGTGTGCCATATGCCCGGCACCCAGCCGTGCGATGTCGACTCAAGCCGAGATCGCCTTGGGTCAATCGGAGGACCAGCAGATTGTCGCCAGCAGCGTCATCGAGACCGATCCGCTGCTCAACGCGTACGTCCAAGGCGTCGCCGGAAACCTTTGGAATCAGGTCCAGCGCAAAGACGTTCCCTATTCCATCAAGATCATCAAGGACAGCCAGGTCAACTCGTTCGCGACGGTGGGTGGCTTCGTCTACGTCAACGAGGGCCTCATCGACTTCGTTCAATCGGACGACGAGCTTGCCGGCGTAGTCGGCCACGAAACCGGCCACATCGAGCGCCGCCACGTTCTTACCGCCAACTCGAAGGCGGAGATTCTCGACATTTTGTTCGGGATCGCCTCGATCTTTTCGCCAATCCTGTACGAGTTCGGCGGACTCGCCGAAGCGGGACTGATGATGAAGATTTCGCGGGAAGACGAGATCCAGGCCGACCGCTACGGGCTGCTCCTGATGTCGCGCGCCGGCTACGACCCCGAGGCGATGGTAACGATCATGGCGCATCTTGGCGTGCTGCAAGACGAACACGACGATGCCGTCAGTAAATACCTCGAGGATCACCCCGATCCGAAGGCGCGCGTGGCGCACTTGATGGGCTATCCCGAACTCGATCCCACGGAAGTCACGCCCGCACAGCAACTCGTGCAGGCGTCGAGCGACGAAGAGCGCGCTCGCTACGATTTTGCACGCTTGCGGCTCGATCAAGTTCTCGCGAAGGATCCGCAAAGCTCCGAAGCGTTGCTCGAACTCGGACAATCGGAACTTGCGCTCGGCCTGCCCAACAAGAGCGAGCAAACGTTGGCGGAGGCCGCGCAGCTGGGATCGCCGTTGACGCGCGCAACCGCAAATCAGCGGATCGCTGCTTTGCGAGCGATGGAAGTGAAGCAAGTGACGCTTACGAAGCCAAACTTGCCAAAGCTGCAGAGCATGGTGCAGGCGGCACAGGCCGCTCAACTTGCCGACGCGACCCAAATCTCCGACCGCGCGGCGGAAGGCAAAGGTCAAGTCAAGTCGGTCCAGAGCCGGCTCGAGACGCTGCAATACGAAATCCCCGACTTCAGCCGGATCAACATTCACCGTGGCTCGCGCGTCGAAGCCGTGGTCAAGAACATAACCTCGATCGCTCGATCGATTAACAGCACACTGGAGGACGCCGGAAGCGACCAGAGCCCGATCGGCGGCGTCGGCTCGCTCGAAAAGAATAAAGAGAGCGGCTTGCTCAAAGAGAGCGCCGACATCTACACGGAGATGCTTGAGCCCCTGTCGATGAATCCGGTTCCGGCCGAGTCCGTCGCGATTCTGCCCTCGTATCCGTCCATGATGAACGAGCTGACGCTGGCCGACGGCGACATGCTGCGCTCGGTTGACGCCGCGCGCGCCTCCCTAACGATGCTCGACCAGTCCCTGGGAGATCTCGACGAGTTTCTCAAAGAGCTCGACCGGGCGCAGATCAGTTTCAATGGCGATATCAGCCCGACTGAGTACGCCACATTGGCGCCGTCGATGCGTAAGAACGTCGATGAGTTCAATGCGGCCGCAACCGCGGCTTCGCAGGGCTTGCAGCTCTTCAATCTCGCGCGCTCGCGCCAGCTCTCTACGCGCATCACGCTGTTGGGCCTGGGCACCTCGCCGCAGCTCTATTCGACGCTTCAATATGCGCTGCAACAACGTTTCGGTTCGAGCGGTATCGATTACCGGACCATGCTGCGTGACGATCTGACGCCCGGCGACGTCGCGGCCGCCACCATCATAGCCGCGGACATCAAGAGTACGCCCGAGAGCGTCATTGCGGAAGCAAAGTCTTCCAACCAAACGGTCATCGACGTCGCCAACTCGCACAAAATGCACGCATGGCCGCTGGAGATTTTCATGGGCTTAGTCTATCTCGACTACACCGACGATCCGGCCAAGGAGCTACGCAAAGCTGACGGAACCCTGGCGATCGATCTCGACAAGTTAGGACTGTAGGAACGATCACGATGGCCGCCGCAACCGACGCCCGCAGCCTTTTTGCGATCGTTCGCAAGGGCATCGACGTGCGTACCGTCCACGCCCATGTGCGCAAACCTTTTCGCTTCCTGCTCTGCGGCGATCCCTCGCTGATCGCGCAACTGAGATCCCTAATGCTCTCGGGACACGGCGAGATGACGGTACCGCTCGAAGCTGCGGCCTGCTTGGAAACCATTCGCATGGACGCGCCGCTGGTGACGGATCCGCGCGAGGTTCGCGCCGCAATCTTTCTCGGCCGCGGCGGTGATTGCGCGAGCGCCGACTTTTCGTCGCTCGCGGTCTTGCGAGTTCCGATTCTCGCCGTCACGGTCGACCCGCAGGGAGTTCCAGCGGGACCCGCCGGTCCACCCGCACCTGGGACCTGGGCCGAATATGTAGTCCCCTCGCTCGACGCGCCGGGACTGCGCGGACGCTTCTTCACACATCTCGTCGAATGCGCCGGCGGCGTCGAGATCGCCGTCGGCCGGAACTTGCCGGTCTTGCGCGAGACCGTCGCCGCCAAACTCACTCGCGACGCTGCAAACAATGCGCTAAAGGTGGCGCTGGCCAGCGCGGTCGTCGATCACATTCCGCTCGTCGGCTTGGTGCTCGGCGCGTTCGCATCGGCCGGCGACATGGTTGCGATCACCGGCATTCAGGTGATGCTCATGCTCCACATCGAAGCGGCGTACGGGCGCGATCCGGATCTCGGCCGGACGTGGCAGCTCTTGCCGATCATCGGCGGCGGCTTCGGCTGGCGAACGCTGGCGCGCGAACTCGCCGGATTCGTTCCGGTTGCCGGCATCGCGATCAAAGGCGCGATTGCCTATGCGGGCACCATCGTCGTGGGTGAAGGCGTAACGTTCTTTCACGAGCACGGCGATTACATGACCAAAGGGCAGGCCGCCGTGCTCTACGAGCGCACCAAAGCCGACGCACTGCGCGTTGCGCGCGACATCCTCGGCAAACTTCGCAAAAAGCGCTAGAGGCGTTCCAGCAAGGATTCGTTGTCGAGGCCTTGCAGTTCGGGCGGTACGCGTTTACGTACGGGCTCTGCGAGACGCGCCGCGATCGCGTCCCGGCGCGATGCCGGAAACCCATTGCGGCGCTCCAGAAAGCGTGCGACCAAGGCCCGTTCCGCGCCCGAGAGATAGGCCGTCGGCGCATAGGTGGGCTCGCCGGCCAAACCGCCGCCTGCAGTCGCGAGACTCAAGCCCGACTCGAGATCAAAACCTTCGTGCCGAATGCGGACATCGAAATAATAAAGCGCGAGCACGAGGCCGACGAAGGGAACGAGAAGCGTGCGCGTCGCGGCGTCGAGCGCCACGTAGAGGGCGGTCCATCGCGCGAGACCCATGATAGCAAAGACGTCCAGAACGGCCGAACAGCCGAATACCAGCGCGCCCAGAGCCAACGCGCAGATCAGCGACCGGCCAAACTCCGCTCGAGTAAAGATTCGAGTAAAGCTCGCGCGAAGGGCGGCAACGGCTCCGAGAGACTCGATCGTGCTGGCGTAGAAACCGAAGACGCACGGCATCGCGAGCAGCGAAGGCGTCAGCGTCGTCGATAACAAGGCGAGAAGCACCGCAACGGCGGCCAAGAGCGGAAGGGCGGCCGGTGCGAGCAACACCACGAGCGAGACCAAGATCGTCACCACCGCGAACGCCGCTGCGTCGATTGCAATCAAGGCGAGCAGCGTAAGGCCCAGCACCGCAGCGACGCTCGGCCAGCGTCGCAATACTGCCTGCCAGCAGGCTGCGAATTCGATCGGCGAGCCCCGATAGACGGCATCGACCCCTTCGGCAATCGCACTGAGACAGAAGGCCCACGCAAGATACTCGAGGAGCGTCAAAACGATCGACAGCGCCAAAGCGGCGGGCGAGGGAAACGCCGGCGGAACGTGGTGTGCGCCAAGATCGGGGTGCTCGAAGAACCGGATCATGGCGTCGAGCTGAGGCTGCTCGATTCGCGTAACGGGATATTGCAAGAGCGCTAGCGGAACGGCGGTCACCGCAACGATGCCGACGAGCGCGCGAGCGTTCTGGCCATAGAGGGAGACTGCGCGGTCGAATAATTCAACGAGACGGCGCGGCCGAAGCTCCATCGCGCGCGGTTTGCGGCAAGGCGAACGGAAAACCTTCGGGGAAGGCGCGACCATGCTGCTCGGCACGCTTGAAGCGGTCCGCCGCTATCCGATCAAGAGCTTGCGAGGCGTCGCCCTCGATTCGGCGAGAGTGGAAGTTGCCGGAATTCCCGGCGATCGCTCGGGCGCGCTTTTTGCGCGAGAGGGCCCGCGCGAGGGAAAGACCTACCGCGGCAAGGAGCACGACCGTCTTCATCTCCTGCGCGATGCGGCGGCCGCGCAAGCCTCGGCTAAACAGCGCGGGGTTATGGTGGATGTTCGCCGCGGAGAGCACTTTTTCGATTCCGCGCCGATTTCGATACTCGTCGACGAGTGGCTACGAGAGCTCGGTGCGCACGTCGGTTATACGGTAGAGTGGGAACGCTTCCGTCCAAACTTCTTCGTGCGCGCGTGCGAGGGCAGCGCGAACCCCGTACCTTTGGAGCAAACGCTCGTCGACGCACGGCTTGCGATCGGGACCGTGCGCTTGCGCGTTCGTTCGCCTATCGAGCGCTGCGTCACCATAAACTATCATCCCCGCGGTGAGGCTGCCGACCCGCGGATTCTGCAATTCTTAGCCACGCAACGCAACGCGTGTGTGGGAATCTACTGCGACGTCCTCGAGCCCGGCATCGTCCGTGCCGGCGATCCTTTGATTTGTTTTGGAGAAGAGGCGCCGTAACAACGGCGCCTCGGCCCCCCACACCCGGTTCGAAGATCATAGCTCCGCGGTGTACATCGTTCTCTACGTAAAGCTCGTTAGACCATTCGGCACGGCCGATTGGAACAAGCAACTGGGGGCCATAAGTGTGATACACTGCGTATAGGCCCCAACCAAACTCTCGGGCGGGCGGAGCCTAAACGGCTCTCGCTTTTGGATTCGGAGTTTCGCTCAACAGCGGACACTGCGAATCCATTACCTCCCTTCTAGAAGGGCGAGCAGCAGTGGCGGGATTCATGAGCTAGCACTTGAGTCCCGTTTTTCTTTGTCTGCCACAACTGGTGGATGATGCTAGAGCGTCGTGCGGCCTTCTAACGCCTTAGCGATGGTCAGTTCGTCGGCGTAATCGAGTTCGCCGCCGATCGGCAAACCGTAGGCGAGGCGACTCACGATCGAGCCGAGCGGCTGCAACAGACGGGATAAATAGAGTGCCGTTGCTTCCCCTTCGGCGTTTGGATTCGTAGCCAGAATGATCTCGCGAGGTTCCTCGCGTCCCATGCGTTCGACCAGCTCTTTTACTCGCAACTGGGCGGGACCGATGCCGTCCATCGGCGAGATCAAGCCGCCCAGCACGTGATAGCGGCCCTTGAATGCGCCGGTGCGTTCGATCGCGTAGACGTCCTTCGCCTCCGCGACGACGCAAATTATGCGAGCGTCGCGCCGGTCGTCAGTGCAGAACTCGCACGGGTCCTGCTCGGAAAGCGAGTAGCAAATAGAGCAGAAGTGAACCTTGTCCTTAACTGCGAGAATCGCTTCGGCCAGGCTCTGCGCTTCGTTACGAGGACGATTCAAGAGATGAAAGACTAAGCGGGCCGCAGTTTTCGGACCGATCGTCGGCAGTTTGCTAAACTCGTTGATCAGCGCCGCGACCGGACTTGCGACCGTCGTCACATCAATCCGGGGACGCGCATGCCGCCGGTTACCGAAGCCATCCGTTTTGCAGAGGTTTCGCCGGCTTTGGCGAGCGCGTCGTTCACAGCGACCATCACGAGATCCTCGAGCGTCTCGAGATCCTCGGGATCCGCAGCCTCCTTGGCGATCGTAATCCGCTTTACGCGCTGGTCGCAGCTAACGTCCACAGTCACGACGCCGCCGGCGGCGCTGCCGCTGACGATCGTGTTGGCGAGCTCCTCTTGCGCTTTGGTCATCTCGGCCTGCATCTTTTTTACTTGGGCCATCAACTTTGCTTGATTCATCGTATCCGTTCGTTGGCGTAGTCGAAGAGTGCGTCGGGATCGTCGGCCTCGCTCGCCGGCCGGGCCTCGGTGACGCCGACTTGTGCCGGTGATTTCGAACGTCCCGAGTTCGAATCGACCCGCAGGATGACTTTCAAAGGCACTCCGAGCACGTCGGCGATCGCCGCTTCGATGATTTTCGTATGGCCGCGCAACGACTCGGCACTCCAAGTGTCGGGCAGCCTCAGAACGATCGCGTTACTCTCGAGAGCTTCGATTGCCGCGCGGGAGAGCGGGGCGCGCAGCGGTTGCCGCTCGCTTTCGATTTTGGAACGAATGCTTTGCCATGCAGCCTTCACTTTTTGCAGAGAGAGGGGCGACGAGTCGCGTGGTTGCGCGGGCGGCGACGCGTCCCGTGGTCGGGCGGATTCCGCGGGTTTTTCCGCAACCGGCGGGGCCGTGGCCGCAGCCGGCGCGGCCGTGGCCGGCGCCTTCGCCCCTGCAGTGCCCAGGCGTTCTTCCAAGGCTGACAGGCGGGCGCCGAGCGCATCGAGCGTCGGATCTTCGGCCCCCATGATGAAGCGAAGGAGCGCCGTTTCGAGTTCGAGCCGTGCATTGCCGCCCGACCGCCCCAGCGAGAGAGCCTCGCCAAAGGTGCGCAACGCGCGCAACAATACCGCTGGCGACAAGCCCGCCGCCTGGCGTACCGCGCGCTGCGCGTCCTCGGGGGCCAGGTCCGTAGCAAGAAGTGCCGCGTCCACCTTGGCAACGAGCAAGTGGCGAAAGCCGGCAATGAGCGAACGGGTCAGCACGGTGAGATCCGCGCCGGCGTCGCTTGCCTCTTCGACCGCAGCGAGCGCTGCCGTCGCATCGCCGGCCGCGATGGCATCCATGAGCGTCGCGGCGAACTCGCGCCCGGTAGCCCCAAACGCAAGATCCAGCGTCCCGGTCGTCGCCGTCTGCCCCGCGGAGAATGCCGCGAGCTGCTCGAGCATCGTCAGCGCGTCGCGCAGACCGCCGTCGGCACGGTAGGCAATCGCCTTGAGCGCCCCGTCGTCGATGGCGATCTTCTCGCCGCGGGCGACCTCTTTCATCTTGTCGATCATGACTGGAACGGCGATCCGGCGAAATGCGTAGCGCTGGCACCGCGAGAGTATCGTGACCGGGAGCTTCTCCGGCTCGGTCGTCGCGAGGATGAAGACGGCATGCGGCGGGGGCTCCTCGAGCGTTTTGAGGAAGGCGTTGGCGCCCTCTTTGGTGAGCATGTGGGCCTCGTCGACGATGTAAATCTTCATCCGCATCGTCGCCGGGGCAAACTTCACCGCCTCGCGGAGCGCTCGAATTTCATCGATTCCCCGATTGCTCGCCGCATCGATTTCAAGGACGTCAAGCGCCGTGCCGGCAAGGATCGCCCGGCAGATTTCGCAGGTGTTGTCGGGCACGGCAGTCGGCCCGGCAACGCAGTTGATGCAACGCGCCAGGATCTTGGCGGCCGAGGTTTTCCCCGAGCCGCGAGGCCCCGAAAAGAGGTAAGCGTGAGCGAGCTTGCCACTCTCGATTGCCGAGGTCAGGGTGCGGACGACAGCGTCTTGGCCGACGAGATCGGCAAAGGTTCGGGGGCGCCACGTGCGGTACAGAGACACGACGGTCCACCTTTAGCAGGTCGTTTCGAGGCGCCTGCCGGAGGGTACGGTTGAAACGACTCGCCCCCGGGACCGGTTATGCGAATTGCTTCCCACTAAGCGAACTTACTTTATTTGGGTTCCTTGTTAGAAAGATGCCCATGGATTTGCGTGCTGCGCTCCAAGAGAACTTTGGATTCGACAATTTTTATCCCGGCCAGGAAGACGTGGTGTCGCGCGTCCTTCGAGGCCAGGACACGCTTGCAATTCTCGCGACGGGAGCCGGCAAGAGTCTAACCTACCAGCTGCCGGCACTCTTGCTCGAAGGAACCACGATCGTCGTCAGCCCGTTGATCGCGCTGATGAAGGACCAGCTCGACATGCTGCGCGAGCGGAATATTACCGACGTCGTCGCGCTCAATTCGACCCTCTCGGAGGATCAGGAGCTGCGGGCTCGGGAGCGGATTCGCTCCGGGAAGGTCCGGATCGCCTATACGACGCCCGAAAAGCTCGAAGATCAAAGCTTCCTCGAACTGCTCAAGGGGCTGCGCATTCCGCTCTTTGTCGTCGACGAGGCGCATTGCATCAGCCAGTGGGGACACGATTTCCGGCCGGCCTATCTCGCCTTGGGCTCCGTCATCGCGCGGCTCGGCCATCCGACGGTACTCGCGTTGACCGCGACGGCCACTCCTTCGGTTCGAGAGGACATTCTCCATCAGCTCGGCATCGATCAAGTCAAGCCGATCGTTCGCGGGTTCGATCGGCCAAAGCTGATCTACGAGGCGCGCAAGGCCGACAAGGAAGCCGATAAGCTCAAGATTCTCTCGGCGCTCTTCGAAGGAAAGAATGCCCTCGAAGGAACCGGCATCATTTACACGGCGACCATCAAGAACGCGTTGGAGGTTCAAGGCTATCTGACGCGCGAGCTGGGTGTGCCGGCGGCCGTGTACCATTCGAAGCTGCACAAAGAGGATCGAACGTCCGTCCACAACTTATTTATGGACGAATCTATCCGTGCGGTCGTGGCGACCAACGCCTTCGGCTTGGGGATCGACAAACCAAATATCCGGTTCGTCCTGCATTACGATCTTCCGGGTTCGCTCGAGGCCTATACGCAAGAGGCAGGACGCGCCGGCCGCGACGGCCTTCCCTCCCGATGCATCCTCATCTACCGCATGAGCGATACTCGCGTGCAGAACTACTTCCTCACCGGCAAGTATCCCGACGTTGAAGAGGTTCAACGAGTCTTCGGCACCATCGAAGTCTTCGGCAATCAGTCGGATGGCGTTTCGATGGTCGACCTTCGTAAGATTCTACAGCTGCCTTTGACCAAGCTCAAAGTGATTCTGGCGCTCCTGAAAAAGTCGGGCTATATCGAGCATTCCGCAAAATCGGCATACGGGTTGACCGAAGCCGTTCGCAAGAATCGCGACCTCATTTTGAACCTGGCCAACTACGACACGAAGAAATCATACGATCAAAGCAAACTCGCGATGATGTTGCAGTATGCCGAAACGACGTCGTGCCGGCGGCGCTTCATCCTAAACTATTTCGGGGAAGATTTCGATGCAAAGAATTGCGGCTCGTGCGACAACTGCCGCAAAGCTCTTCGCCGCGGGGTCGGCGAAATAGCCGCGACGGGTGGATTCCGGATTGCCGACGTCGTGCAGCATTCCAAGTTCGGTGTGGGCACCGTCGAACGCACCGAACGAGACTTGGTGACGGTCCTGTTCCCAAGTGTGGGCTATAAGACACTTCTGGCGTCGGCAGTCCGCCGTGCCGAACCGCAAATTGCGTAGGCTGGCGCCTCTCCTCTTCACGTTCCTGGCGGTCTGCGCGGCGGCCGACGCTCAAACTTCAACGCCCTCCCCCACCACTTCGCCCGCGCCTGTGGCAACCTCCGCCGCAAGCCCGACACCGACGCCGCCGCCCATCGTCGTGCAACCGCAAGCGGCATCCGTGCCGGTGGGCACGGCGGTCAACCTCACCGTCGGTTCCGCGATCGCTCCGCTCACCGCAGTCGTACGCGACCCGTCCATCGCATCCGCTGCAGTCGATCAACCGTCGCAGCGGCTGAGCATCGTCGGTAAATCGCCGGGCGCCACGATCGTTACCGTCAGCGATGCTCGCGGGCTGCGAGTCGACGTTCCGGTTCGTGTGGCATATTATGCCGGCACGATTGCGCCGTCCGTCAGCCTCGAGCTTACGGGCAATCCGGCGTCGAGCGTTTTTGTGCGCGAACAGGTCGCGCGAGCAGTACGGAGCGCGTCCGGCGTGCGCCCCGGCGCGCAAGTTCTCGTCACGGCCGACGACGTGCCGTTCCAAGGCTCGCTGGACCAGGACGATGTTGCCGCGTTCAACGTTCCGGTGCTCATCCAGGCCAAGGACGATTTCGAAGTGGACGGCTCGACGCGCGTCGAGGTCCGCAACGTCGCCGTACCCCGAATCTCACCGGATTCTTTGATGGTCAGCGACTATCCCGAGCGCTTGACGGAGAACGGCACGCTCTTCACCGCCGATCTTCGCGTGCAGCAACCCTCGCGTTTTCTGTACTTTCACTACAACCCTCCGGGACAACCCGATCGCCGGATCGTCTTGCGCGCGCAGAACCTCTCACCCGAACCGTCGATCGTGCAGGTTATCGGCGATCGAGGAGGCCCGTCGACCAACGAGATGGACACCGGCCACGTCGCCACCAAGCGCTTTCTCGTGGACGTCGAACAGAACCAGGGACGGCTGCTTACCATAGACGGCAACACGTCGGTCAATATCATGCAGCAAGATCTCCCTGCCGGAAGCATCGTCTGCAGCCTCTTGCAGCTACGTGTGCTCTCCGGAGGAAACGTCCACCTCACGCTGGTCGCACAAGATACGTCCGCAGATCCGTCCGGCGCGATTGCCGCCAGCGAACTTTTGGAAGGGACGCACAAACACGCGCGCGGCATTTACCCGATTGCAGAGTTTCATTTTGCGACCCTTTGGAGGGTTGACGCGGACTACTTAGAGCTGCCGATCGGCCAACTGCCACTGCCCAACGATCTGCAGGGGCAAGCCCTTTCGGGTGACTACGGCGTCTTGCAATCCTTTGTCGTCAACGTTGAAAACCCGCTGGGGACGCCGCAAGCGATCGCCATCTACGAAAATCCGCGCGGCGGACACGCCACGGGCACCTACATCATCGACGGGGTCTTGGTGCAGTCGCATCAAGTCCCGCCGTTCTCCCGATACAAGGTACGGCAATACGTCGTTCCCGCGCACGGCTTCGTGCGAGTCACGATCGTCACGATGCCGGAAGCCGGATCGAGCCTTCCTCTCCGCCTGATCTTTGCGCCCGACGACGGCAGCGTCGCTCCCGGCGCACCGGGCTCGCCGATTTATTAAGCGGTAATCGACTCGTAGATCCGCTTTATTTCACCGGCGCTAGCGTCCCACGAGAAGCGCGCAATCGCGCCCGTGCGGGCGCGCGACGCGCGCTGCTCCCAATCGCCGCGCAGCGCCGCCTCCAACATCGAAGCCCACGCGCCGGCATCGTCGAGCGAAGCGATCCCTCCGTCGTTGCCGACGATCTCGGGCAACGACGTTCGATCCGACACGACGCACGGCACGCCGGCGCAAAGCGCCTGCGCCGCCGCGTAGCCGAAACCCTCATAACGCGAGGGAACTGCGACGACGCCGGCCTCGCGGTAGAGCGCGAGCAACTCTTCGCGCGAGACGTAACCACGCAGTTCCAGTCGCTCTTCCACGCCCAAACGAGCGGCGAGTTCCAAGCACTCTCGCGCGTACGGCGTCTGCGGCCCGACGCAGACGATTCGCGCGCCATTCAACTTCGGCAGTACTCCGATCAGGAGTTCGAGGTTCTTGCGGCGTTCGACGGTTCCCACGGCCAAAATCGTGCGGCCGTCACCGCCGTTGCGAACGATATCGCAAAACTCCGGCCCGACGCCCGGATAAGCGACGCACACCTCGGCATGGTCGACGCCCGCGAGAACCTCGAGTAATGCGTCGCGAGAAAAGGCCGAATCGACGACGATGCCGGCCGCGCGCCGGTACCGCTCGAGCGAGAAACGCCCAAAATAGTAGCGCGCGTACGGTCGTGCGTGCGCCTGTACGTGAAGCCATGCCACGTCGTGCACCGTGACGACGATCGGTATTCCGGCCAGCAGCGGCATTGTTCCCGAAGCGCAGTGCAGCAGGTCGGCGCCGCTGGCGCGCGCACGCAACGGTAGAATCGCCTGATCCCACAAGACGCGCCGATCGAATCGCCAGGGATCCAAACGCGGTTCGCACAGCTCGACGAGGTCCACATGTTGGCGGCGCAATGCGCTCGACAATCCCTTAACGTACTCGCCGATTCCCGTCGCGGTGCCAACGCTGAGTTGCGCATCGAGCGCAACTTTCACCGCAAATCTCGTTGTAACGCGCGAACCATCAACGCACGGGGATCGAGCGCGCTGGCGCGCTTCAAATACGCCGCCGCCGCCGTGCGGTCGCCGTTCTCGAAAGCTACGACGCCGAGACCAGCGACGGCGTCGGCGCTCCCGGGATCGATTTCGGCCGCTCGCGCAAAGAGTGCCTCGGCTCGCTTGCGTTCGGCCAGTAAGTCGGCCTGATTGGCGGCGGCAATCGCGTACCGCTCGGAGAGCGGCGCCAGGGCGACGGCAGACTCAAAGTTCGAGAGAGCGATGCGCAACCAAGCGCGTTGCGCCGTGCTGCCCGGCACTTCTCGCCACGCGACTTGGTCGGCAAATAAACCCATCTGCCACCGCGCTTCGGCAACGGCGTCGGGGTGCGTCGCTCGGCCGCTCAAGCGAGCCTCAAGTAGTCGCTCGAGTTCGTATGCGCCCTGCGGATTGGTAACCGCAAGCCGCTGCGCTGCCGCTAGCACGGCGTCCGAGTCGAACGCGGCTAGAGAGTATTCCAGTGCAAGCGGGTCTTGGCCGCGCGCGCCCGCAATGCGCGCCAGCAGCTCGTCCCGGCTCGGCGACGCCGGCAAGCGCAAAGCGAAGCGCTGCGCGGAGGCCACGTCGCCACGTTCGAGCGCGCGCTGCGCCAACGTTGACTCGACGTAAGAAGCCGGTGCGAAACGATCGAGTGCGACGTAGACCGCCTCGCCAAAGCGAGGGGAAATCAGACGCGGGAGCGTTCCGCCGGCGGCGGCTCGGGCATCGAGCGAATCCGATGCCAGCTGTACGAGAGCCAGCGCAGCCAAGAGCGCGGTGCCCGTAACGACGGCGATCGCTCGAAAAAAAGTAAACCGGCGCTCGCGCAGCGTCTTAGGAGCCACAGGCTCCCTAAAACTTAACGGTAAAGTTCAAGTCTCCGCCGTTTTGGGTGTAACCGTTGGCCGGCGGCAGCAGGCTGTCGCCAAGACGGGTTTGGTAGGCGGAGATCGAGAGAGAGCTCGACGAGTACGGGATATTGTAGGTCAGACCGCCCGCGTATTTATTATTCACCGCATCGAGATCCATGAGGCCGGGAAGCGTGTAGCCGCCATATAGGCGCTCAGCGTCATAGTTGAGGTTCAGCGTCAACCCGTGGAAAACGGGCACGGCTAAACCCGCGCCCAACGACAGTCTGTTCGAGCCGGCGTAGTCGGGTGCGGTCAGTGCCGCGTTCGCGTCGGGAAGCTGCCACGATGACGCTAGACCGGACGACGGTGCCAAGCCGGCAACGTCGTTGAAAGCCAGGTGTTCGTACTGGCCCGAAAGACTCAAGTTGAGGCTTCGCTTCGGCGTACGCCCATCGGAGCCGAGCCCCAACGAGGTATCGGGGGAAGCCTCGGTGAGCGTGGGTGACGGCGTCGTATCGAATGCCAGGGTTCCCGGGCCGGGCGAGACGATCGGCTGTGGGGCCACCGGCTGGTAGGCGGCGGTATACAGGGCCGCCTGGGAGTTAAGCGCCTCGGCATGCAGGCCGCTCGATTCGGGCGATGCAGCGAATCCGGCGTTGGTCGAGAGAAGTCCCGCATCGACGGCGCGTGCCAAATACGAAGCGCCGTCGGCCGAAAGATTGGAGAGCACGATATGCGCCTGCATGAGCGATGCGGGCACCGCCGCGCCGGCCGTAAAGGGAGCGCTCGAGTCGGCTGCCGGCACCCTGAGCGCCATCTCGCGCAGCGGGGATTCGGAAGCCCGGTCTCCATCTTGAGCCGAAAAAGCAGCGGTCGAGTCGGAGGTCTCGCCGAAGAGCGACAGCATGAGCTGCGACGCCAGATCGGCGCGGGGCTGACCGAAAGAAAGCCCGCCAGCTGCCGCGGGGGCGCAAGAGAGCGCCAGCGCTAAAACTGCGCTCGCTAAGCCGCCGACGATCCGACGCACTTGCCCTCCGTTTCTGACGTTCGTCTGCCCCGAGCAGCGCCACGGATCTGAGCGCTCCTCACGGGACTCCTTAATTTGGAGGTGGAGGGGTCACTCCCCTTGCGAGATAGCGGCGAGCAATGACGATTGCCGCGTAATCGTCCACGGGCCCGTCGGGCAGCTGAAGGCCAGTCGGAATCAGACGCCGCCAGCCTCGGGGGGGATGATCCACGAAATACAGACATCGAGCCGCGCGGCTGGTCTCAAACTCGTCGACCCAGTGAATTGGGAGCCCAAAGCCCTCGAGCAGGCGTCGTACGGCTCGACCGTTGGTTCCGCGCCCGAGGGCGATGGCGTCGATTTTGCGGGCGGCGAGAACCCGGGTGAGACGCGCCGGTAAGTCCTCGATGGTCTCGATCCCGCGGGCGACGACGCCTCCGTCGGGACCGATGACTGCAAAGCCCGCCTTGCTTCGGCCGGGATCCACTCCCAGGACGAGCCGGGCTGGGGTCACGGCTGCTGCGTCAGTACGATTACGATCGGTATGCCGCCGATGTGCGGATAGAAATCCTGGGCGGCAAAGGCCGTAAGCAGGTAGGTACCGGGTTTGGAGATCCGCTGCTGCATCTGCGATGCGTCGGGAATCAGCTGCATCGGTTGCAGAATATCGGTAAGAAACGGCGGAAGCTGGAGACGGCGAGCCGCGATGGCGACGTAGTTCTCCAGTTGAATGAGGGCAATGTTGATGCTGGCACCGCTCTTACCGGGGATGACGATTTGAGCGATGACTTGCCCCTTCTGGAAATACCGGATGTCCGACGTGACGTTCATCTGAAAGTGAATCGAATCGTTTTCGAACAAGTTTACATCGGAGGTCACGGTCAGCATGACGTTGGATTGCGAGAGCTTCGCGGCGGTCGTTAAATCGTTGGCCACTCCATCTAATTTTTTGTCCGCATCGGCCGGAACCGTGTACGGGCGCAAGCCCAGCCGAGGATACGTCGCGTTGACGTATTTAACCGCGAAGAAGTAATAGTTTCGAATGGTCGCCGCTCGCTGCGACGCCGTAGCCGACTGATCGATTATGCGGTAGAACGGCACCATCAGCGTATCGACCGGAAACACGAGCCGGCCATTATTGACTTTCGCTTCGAGGTCGCGCTGCCGCGCCTGCAGTTCGGCGATCTGCTCGTTGATCGAGTTCATCTTGAAGAAGGCCGTTTTTACCTGTTGCGACGCGAAGATCGCGCCCAACGTCACGACCAGCGCGATGAGCATCCCGGTCGCGATGGCCACGATCGTCGACGTGTAACGCGGACGAATTCCAAAGAGGCTGAGCCGGCGGCGCCCGACTTGATGACCGACGCGGTCCCCGACGTACGCGACGGTGCCGGCGACCACCATGACGAACGCGAGGTTTCCAATGCCGCGAACGATTTCGACGAAGTTCATACGAACGCGGCGCGGCGCAAGCGCACCAATCCAATCGCGGTGAACAATATGTTCGGCATCCAAGCCCAGAACGCGGCAAACCCCAGAAAAGCTTCGCTCGCGAACGAACAGACCGTCATGACGACGTAATAAGCAAAGACGATTGCCAGCGAAAGCCCGAATCCTATACTGGTACTCCCGCTCGACCGAATCTGGCGCAGTCCAAAGGGAATTGCAATCAAAATAAAGACGAAGCACGCAAAGGGCCGTGCGAGCTTTTCCTGATACGTCGTTACGTATTTGCGCAGCGCGTTCTGGGTGAGCTGACCGGAGCGCACGATCTCGGCGATTTCGGGCCGGCTCATGCTCTCCGGGTCGTCGTTCCTCATGCGCTTGACTAGGTCGGTTGGCCTTTCACCTATTTGAACCTCCTGCTGCGGAATGTGCGGTTCCGCGGTGGTCGTGCCGTCGGCATTGAACCGGTAGAGGCTGGAGTTCTCGAGCGTCCACTTGTCCGCGCTAAACTCGGCACGGTCGGCGAACACGATCTGCCTGGGATCGTTGTGGTTGTCGTACTGAATGAGCGTCACGTGCAGCAGTGCGCGCGAGTGGGGCTCGTAGGCCGTAGCGATCGTCACTTGGCGGCCGCCGCCGGGAAGGGGCGCCGAAACGGTCAGGTCGCGGTTGAAGGCACTGACGTGGTTGATGACGCTATTTTCGATCCCGGTGAGCTGATCGTCGGCGTACGGAACGAGGCCCTCTTGCAAGTAGTACGTGACGACCGACATGACGATCCCGACCATCAGCAGCGGGGTAACGATCCGCGCGAAAGTGATCCCCGCCGCCTTGAGCGCGGTAATCTCGCTTTCGCCCGAAAGCCGCTGCATGGCCAGCAGCGTCCCAAGCAAGAGCGCCATGGGGATGACCAGCACGATGTCGGCCGGCAGCGACCAGGCGAAAACCAGGACGGCTGCCCAGAGCGGCGCGTGTTCGTTGCTGACCAGCTTGCCGATGTTGAGCAGCTCGGTAGCGGCAAAGATGAGCGAAAAGGCAAACAAACCAAAGCCGGACGGGCCCGCAAGCTCGGTCAGCATGTAGCGATCGAGGATGGTAAACTTCAGAGCCTAAAGCCTTCGCCCAAATAGAATTGGCGGGCGATCGGCGACTCCAGTACCTCTTGGGCCGAACCCGACACTTCGATGCGGCCGTTGTTCATAATGTACGCTCGGTCCACGATCGCAAGCGTCTCGCGGACCTGGTGATCGGTGATGAGGATGCCCAGCCCGCGATCGCGTAGTTGACGAATCATCGCCTGGATATCGGCCACCGCTATCGGATCGATTCCCGTAAACGGTTCGTCGAGCAGTAAGAAGGCCGGCTCGATGGCCAGCGCGCGGGCGATCTCGACCCGCCGGCGCTCGCCGCCCGAGAGGCTGTCGCCCCGAGCGTCGACGAAGGCGCGCAAGCCAAACTCTTCGAGCAATGCCGGAAGACGCCGTTCGCGCTCATCGTGCGGGATGCCGTTCTGTTCCCAGATCAAGCGGATGTTGTCGCCCACGGAAAGCTTACGAAAGATCGAGTTCTCTTGCGAAAGGTATCCAATCCCGTTGCGAGCCCGCGTATACATCGGCGCGCCGGTCAGGTCCGTCTCGCGCGCCCCGTTGGCCAGCAAGACGGTCCCTCCGTCTGGCTTGATAAGTCCAACCACCATGTAGAACGTCGTGGTCTTTCCGGCTCCATTGGGGCCGAGCAATCCAACGACCTCGCCGGTTTTTACGTCAGCCGTAACGCCATTGACCACGGTCCGCTCGCCGTAGCGCTTGACGAGCCCGCGGATCTTGATGGCTGGTCTTTGAGTCATCGCATTCGCATATGGGTGAGGGACGTATCCGAATCGAAGCTCGAACCCGTCGCCCAGAAGCCCCTAGGATCCGTAATAATCACGTTACCGTCTCCGTGCAAAGTCGCGTCGGCCTGCCGATAGACGAGCCGATCGCAGTGCAGCGTCATCCCCGCGGCCGTGTGGGCGACCACGCCTCCGCGCAGCGTGACGGCATCCGTCGTCTGGTCGACTTCGGCTTGCGGCGCGCTCGCGGTAATCTTCGATCCGCGCGGGTCGCTAAATGTCACCCGTGCATTGCGGAAGATGGAACGCATATCGTTCTGTGGGCCCCTACTCTCGTAGGAGCTTGCCAGCAGATCGTAGTCGATGCGGTTGTGGACTTGCTGAAAGACGTGAATCGGCCGTTCGGCGGTCCCCTTTCCCGTGACGACGAGCATAACGGGCGTTGCGCCGGCACGGGGACGCGCGCTCGGTGACGGCGTGGCCACGGTCCTTGCCGGCTGCGGGTTACACCCGCCAAGCGCCCAAAGTGCCGCCAGCACTACCGGTGCAGCCCGTCGCATCATTCGAGCGCCTGGTCGGCGGTGCCCCGTGCCGCCGCGAGCGCCAGGGCCATCGTGGGCATCCACAGCCCGAAAATTACCACGCTCACCGTATCGATGAGGCCTTGCACGGCGACGCCGGCCAGTCCCGCCGCTGCCCCGCAAGCAAGCAGCGATGCAGAGGCGGAGGCACTCGCCAAACGCGACCGCAACTCGACCACGAATCGCCAAATCGTCCAAGCTATCGCGCAGACGCCGACGATGCCGAACTCCGCGAAAAACGTTAGGTAGAGGCTGTGAGCGTGGAAGGCCGTCGGATCGCCGTCGGGAGAGCGCACGAGCGGATAGAGACGGGAAAAGTTGAACGGCCCAACGCCGAGTAGAGGAAACCGGTCGACGATCTGGATCGCGGCCTGCCAGATCGAAAGGCGCGTGTAGTCCTCGCTCGGATCGTGGTGGGCGTTAAAGAGGAGCACGACGATGCAAACACCTACGGCGATAACCGCGGCGGAGACCACTGGCCGCCGCGTGCGCACCGCAACCAAGAACGCAGCGGCCGCCGCGCATCCCATCCAGCCCGCGCGCGAAAACGTAAGAGCCAGCGCAACCAAGCCGACGGCGAGCGCGCTCCAGGCGATGGCGCGTAAGGCGCGCGAGCGCGCGACGCACCCAACGGCGTACGCGATCGGTAAGAGAACGATCAGGTAGCCGGCGAGCTCCCCCGGCAAGATGAACGTGCCCGTTGCCCGCCCGTGTTGAAGCGCGTAAAGATACACGGGAGAGCGCAGCGCCACCATCGCGATCGCGATCGCCGCGGCAATCCCGCCCGAGAGCAGAAAGGATCCGAAAATGAGCGTCGCCGCAAATCGATCGCTGTAAAAGCGTAAGATCGAAGAGGACCATACGATGCCGAGTCCGCCGATGAATGTAAAGACCAAGCCGGAACGCGGGTCGAAGCCTAAGCAGCCCGCGAGCAGGCCCGCGCCAAAGACCGTCAGGAGCGGCGCGAGCAACGGTTGCGAACCGGCGGCGGGATAACGCGCAAGCATCGCGAGGGCATAGACTGCAAGAATGCAGCAGCCCGCGAAGACGGCTAAAATCGCCCATACCGGCAAGAGAGAGACTCCCGGAAATGCCACGCCGGTAAACGTGATGAAACTGGGAAAGAGCGGCACGGCCATGAAGATCAATCCAAGCGCCGCGGGCATGTAACGACGCATTAGTTCTCCCTCGTCAGCGATGCGATGCGCATCGCGATGCGGCGCGCGCCGCCGCCGGCACCCATGCGGGCACGACCGGTTTCGCTCATCTGTCTCAGGCGCGCCGAATCGTCCAAAATATCGCATACGCCGCGTGCGGCATCGACCGCATTACCCGCCAGGACGGCGAGTGCATCGCCCAGCAGACCTCGTTGTCGCCGCCGGTACCAACGTTCGTTCGTCGCGCGATCGCGGGCGAACGCCACAACGGGAACGCCGGCCGCAGCGGCACCTTCATTTGCGGTTCCGGCTTGCCCGAGAACCAGCGTCGCATCTCTGAGCAATGAGGCCGGGCTTCCGGTCCAGGCGCGTACGACGGTGCGCCCATTTAAACTTAGAACGAATGGAATGCAATCGTGAGATTCGCGCCTGATTTGCCAGCCGGCTCCTTGCGCGCCGGCCGCAAAGCGTTGCACGTCGAGCCCCCGGGCGATCGAAAGCACGGCCCCGACGCCGAGCCTCGCGCCGGCGATCTCACGCAGCACCTCGAGCAGGAAGCCGGCGTCGTCGTACGCGCCGGCACGGCTTCCGGGAAAGAGCGCGAGCGTCGTCGCGAAGCCGGCGACCGCGGCTTCGACGGCCGGGTCGTCGGCGGGCGCGAAGAGATCGACGATCACGTTGGCGCTGGGCTCGACGGACAAGCCGTGCTCGCGCAGCGCCTGCGCCGTCGCTTCGTCGCGCACGAAGCAGGCCTGTGCGCGCCGGAGAACTCGTTCTTCAAGCGCGCCGTAGCGGGCAACGCTAACGCTCTTTGCCGTGCCGACGAAGACGGTCCGTGCTCGCGCGCGCAGCGTCATCGCCAGGGCGTAAACGTCGCCGACAGCGACGGCGACGTCGTACGATCCCCGCACGGAGCGCAAGAACGTTCTTTGCGCCGCAACCAGCGGCAGCAGACCGGCTCGCAGATCTTGCATCAGGTTCCTGACGTTTCCCATTGCGATCAAACCACCGCTCGGCATCGTGCGGCGCGGACCGACTTCTTGCAACGAATCCGAGATCGGTTCTCCCACCAACGCTAAATGGTCGAGGGTTGCTTCCGGCGCAATCGCGTGCAGTTCCTCGGCGATGCGATCCGCGATGGCCGCCTCCCCGTGTCCGTTCGAAACGAAGAGCACACGCTTCACGAAGCGTCCAGCAGGGGAAGCAGTGCGAAATCGTCGACCGCGAAACGGCGACGGTTCGCGTCATAGACCAGCTCACTGCGCGACACGAACTTTCCGTACGGCCCCGCATGAACGATCGGGACGTTTCCAACGTAGCGTGGGGCCGGCAGCGTATCGTGGCTGTGACCGCCGAGCAGCAGATCGATGCGCGGAACCCGAGCGGCTAGCTCGCAGTCGAGAGAGAGTCCCAAGTGCGAAAGCACGACGAGCGGCTCGTTCTCCGGCACCGCGGCGGCGAAGGGCGCGATGGCCTCCCACGGATTGAGGAAGCGCCAGCCGAAGACCCGCTCCCAGAAGCTTTGCTCGGGATACTGCATGATGAGTAAACCGAGGACGTTCACGTAGCTTGCGTTGCCCTGGGAATCGGTCCCGCACAAGCGCAACGACTGCGCGAAAGGCAACGGGCGCCCTTTCGTATCTCGCAAATTGGTGCAGACCAACGGGTGTTGCATTTGCGTAGCTCGGGCGCGCAGCGCTGCGAAGAGATAGTGGAACTCGCGGTTTCCGATGCCCTGCGCGTCGTAGCCGGCCTCGTCGAGCTCCGCAACGATCGGCTCGCTGCGATAGTAGAGCGTTTGGCTGCCGCGCAGCGAGTCGCCGCAGTCGAAGAGCCAGCCCGGCCGCTGCTCGCGCAGCGCTCGCAAGCGTTCGACGAATCCGCGGCGGTCGTGCAAATCGGAGGTGTGATAGATGCGGATCATCGGCGGTGCGAATCCGAGGGGCGCGTCAGCTCGACGGCGTAGCGCGCGCATCGCTCGAGCGCGTCGGGAGGCCCGAGCGCCTTTCGGAACTCCAGGAAATCCGCGTACTGCTGCGACGGGTCGTCGATCAACCTCTCGAGCGCCGCCGCCAGCCCTTCGGGGTTCGCCCGCTCTTGGAGCAGTTCGGGAACCACCTCACGTCCCAGTACGAGGTTCGGCAGCGTAATGAAACGGTGTTTGACCATGCGGCGACCGTACCAAATCAGCGCCGGCGGAATCACGTAGATTGCTACGGCCGGCACCCCGATCAGCGCCGTTTCGAGCACCGCGGTTCCCGAGGCGACCCAAGCGCCGTCCGCATTCTCTAGGGCGGCCGTCACGCCCGGTGCGATTTCCACGTTACTCAAACGCTCGCGCGCGATCGCCGCTTCGATCGTCTGCATTGCGCGCGAGTCTGCCGCTCCGAAAACTCCGCGAAGACCGGGCCGCCGCTTTTGCAGGGTACGATAGGCCGCGGCAAGCGCCGGCAAATGCCGGCGCAACTCGCCGCCGCGACTTCCGGGCAGCATCGCGACGACGCCGGCATCTGCGGGAGGAGCGGGGCGCGGCGGCCGCATGGCGTAACGGCTCGTCAGCGGATGTCCGAAGAACTCGATACGACAGCCCAGACTCCGGTAGAAATCGTACTGATGCGAAAACGCCGTAACCGGAACGCAAACGGCGCTCACTCGACGCGCCTTCTTTTCGTCGTCGAGCCACGCGCCGGGCGGAAACAGGTCGAGAATTGGCCCTTCGTACCGTAACCGCCGCAACTGATTTGCCAGCCGCAAATTGAAAACGCCGAAGTCCACCAGCACGACCAAGTCGGGTTTCGAGGCGACGATATGAGCGGCCGTTCGGAGCATGGCGTCGAGCAGCTTGGGAATCCGCGGAATCGCGGCGGCCGGGCCCATGCTGGCCCAACCGGTATGATCGCGCCATAACGTAAAGCCGTCCGTACGCATCGCCGCGCTCCCGATGCCCTCAAACTCCGCCTCCGGATCGTTCGAGCGAATCGCTTGCGCCAACGCGATCGCACTCGCCTCCCCCGACGGTTCCCCGGTCGAGACGAAGTACTTCATCGCGCGAGCAAGAGGATTAGGCCTTCACTTCAGCACGCCACGCTCCGAAGGCGCTTCGAGAAAGACGATGATCTCGCGCCCGGCATCGGTTTTAACTTCGGCCTTCATCGCTTCGATTGCTTGAGAGACGTTGAGCTTTGGATCGTACAGCAGCTTATAGAAGCGTTTGATCTCGGAGCGCTGCTCGACCGGAAAGGCAGCGCGGCGAAGGCCGACGCTATTGAGACCGTAGGGCTGGCACGGATTACCCTCTACGAGGAAGAATGGCGGCACGTCTTTCGTCAGTTTGCTCATCCCGCCGACCATCGCGTGACGGCCGACGCGCGTAAACTGATGAATGCCGGTCTGACCGCCGATCGTCACGTAGTTTCCGACGTTCACATGGCCCGCTAGCTGCGCGAGGTTGCTCATCGTGACGCCATTGCCGAGAATGCAGTTGTGCGCGACGTGAACGTAGGCGAGGAGGAGGCAGTCGTCACCGACGGCCGTGAGTTCGTCCCGGCCCGTCGCGCGTTGGATGCTGACGTATTCGCGCAAGATCGTGCGGTTTCCAATGCGCGTGAAGGCTCGCTCTCCCGCGTACTTGCGATCTTGCGAGGCCGCACCGACGGTGGAAAAAGGGTAGAGCTGACAGTCGTCCCCGATTTGCGTCCACCCGTTGACGACGACGTGCGCTTGCAAGATCGAACGCGCGCCGATCGATACGTGCTCTCCGACGATGCAGTACGGCCCGATCTCCGAGTTTTTCCCGATCTCCGCGCTGGGATGAACGATCGCCGTGGGATGAAGCATCAGCGGCGCGTGACTACACGTGGAGCACGGTGGAGTCCGCGCCGAACATGCGCGGGTTGGAAACGATCGAGAACATGATCTCGGCGGAGCAGGCGAACTGGCCGTCGACGGTCGCCTCGCCGCTCACCCACCCGATGTTGCGCTTGTGCCGCAGCATCGTTACGACCATGTCTAGCCGATCGCCGGGAACGACCGGACGGCGGAACTTCGCTTTGTCGATCCCCGCCAAATAGGGCGTCTTGCGCGAGAACTCACCGGGCTCCAAAATCATCGCGCCGCCCAGCTGCGCTAGTGCCTCGATCATGTAGACGCCCGGCAGAACGGGGTTGCCCGGAAAATGGCCGGCGAAGATCTGCTCGTTGTACGTAATGTTCTTATAGCCGCGCGCCCGTACCATGTGCTCGAACTCGAGGATGCGGTCGACGAGCAGCATCGGGTACCGATGCGGCAATATTTCAAAGATCTGACGTATGTCGAGTTCGGCCAAGGCTGCTCTCCTATGCAGAAGGGACGCGTAATCGCGAGCGTAAGGCGGTCGTTAGCGAACAATGGAGCTCGTGCCCACTCTTGAAGGCGATCAGCTCGCACCGGGGCCACGCTCCGAGTAACGCGAGGTCGCCGATTAAATCGAGCACCTTGTGGCGCACGGCCTCGTTGGGCCAGCGCAGGGGCTGCAATGGGCCGTCGTCGGTAAAGATCAGGGCATTCTCTAAACTGCCGCCCTGGGCCAAACCGCGTGCGAACAAGGCCTGCACCTCATGCATGTACCCGAACGTGCGCGCGCCGGCGATCTCCTCCATATACCGTTTGGGATCGATTTCGCCGAAAAAGTATTGCGTTCCGATCGGCGGCGGAAAGTCACCGACGAAGCGAACTCGAAAGCTCGGGGCGGGAAAGGCTGCGACCAGCTTGTCGCCGTCGCGGACGATCGCGGGCTCTTCGAGCTCGAGTATCTTGCGCGGGGCGAACTGCTCCTGTAAGCCGCACTGCGCGATCGCCGAAGCAAACTGCGACGCACTTCCGTCCCGCACCGGAATCTCGGGGCCGTCAACCACGATCTCGGCATTCGTTACGCCCATGGCAAAGAGCGCGGAAAGCAGGTGTTCCGTCGTCGATACGGTGGCGCCGTCGCGACCGAGAACGGTCGCTCGCGTCGTGTCGACGACGTATTCTACCGTCGCCGGAACGCGAATGCTCCCAAGCAGAAACGTGAAGCCGGCGTCGGCCGGCGCAGGGCGTACTTCGACGCTACAATGCGCTCCGGTGTGAAGCCCGACGCCCTCAAAACGAAGGCTCTGGCGCAACGTCGTTTGCATCATCGGGCGTTAAGAGCCTGTCGGGCGCGAAGACGAGCGCTCCAAAGCCTCGACACGATCGAACAACTTTGGCAGCTTACGAATCATGACCTGTCGGCGAAGCTCGTCGCGGTGGTCCTGCGCCGGATTGCCCGAAATCGTGGCGCCGTCTTCCACATTACCCCAAACACCGGATCCGCCGGCGATCGTCACGCGCGAGCCGATCTTTATATGTCCGTTGAAACCGGCCTGGCCGCCCACGCGTACGTAGTCTCCGATGACGGTCGAGCCGGCCAGTCCCGTCTGCGAGGCAATCACGCAATGCTTTCCGATGCGGCAGTTGTGTCCGATCTGGACCAAATTATCGATCTTCGTGCCGGCGCCGACGATGGTGCTCCCCGTTTGGGCGCGGTCGATGCAGGTGTTCGCGCCGATTTCGACGTCGTCTTCGAGCACGACGTTTCCAACCTGTGGAATTCGTTGCGCCCGTCCGTCCTCGAAGGCCCAACCGAACCCGTCGCTGCCGATAACGCAGCCCGGATGCAAGACGACGCGGTCGCCGACGACGCAGTCCTCAGCGATAAACGCGCCGGCGCCGATGACGGTTCCGGCGCCGATCGAGGCGCGGCTGCCGATATACGCGTGCGCCTCGACGTACACGTCGCCGGCGAGACGCGCATCCGGCGCGATCGCCGCGCTAGGGTGACGAAAGGGGCCGCGGCGCCTCGTGGGACGCGACGCTTCAAGCAGCTGCGCGAGAGCGACGCGCGCGTTGCCGACGACCAACAACGGCTTGGGCGAAGGCCGAGCCCCTAGCGATTCATCGACGAGCACCGCCGCGGCCTCGCTCGAACACGCTGCGACGAAATACGCTTCGCTGGTCGCAAACGTCAAGGCGTCGTCACCTGCCTCTTCCACGCTCGCGATCCGACAGATTGGGACGCTGCCGTCGCCAACCACGCGCCCGCCCACGCGATTGGCCAGCTCGTTCAGCGTGCCCAGCATGCCACTAGATGCCCGGCGTCGGAGTGGCCTTTTCCGTAATGTTGAGCGCCTTT
>Ga0181526_10000175_pt1 | contig 69186 bp, 62 predicted proteins | sample PEATcosm2014_Bin_35_FD_119750 | JGI IMG/M metagenome (GOLD analysis project Ga0181526, IMG submission 119750) | Peatland microbial communities from MTU Mesocosm Facility, Houghton, MI, USA - PEATcosm2014_Bin06_30_metaG | ecosystem: Environmental > Terrestrial > Soil > Wetlands > Peat | place... | reverse complement strand
CAGGCCCGAAAATAAATCCGCGGGGCACCAGCGGATGCAGCCAGAACCCTTCCCGAATCACAAAATCACTAAGACTGGAGAGAATCTAAGTCGCGGAGTCCATTTTTCCGCAGCCTGCTAGAGGTCGCCGGAGCTCTGGCGGAAGAAGACCGGTACGACGTTGGACTGATCGACGCCCACTCGGACTCGGTCCCTCTGCAAACTCAGCTGCAGATTCCGCCCCCCACCCGTGGGGAGGCTGCCTGGCCGATCGCACCACGGCTGTGGATGGTTCCCCGCCAGAGCTGGCTGCCGGACGCCAGCGGGCACCGGATCACGGACCAGAACCTATCGCGGCTCCGCGAAATCACAACGGAGTTCGACTTTTCCATTCTGTGGTGTGCTCCGGTCTCCTGGCTCACGGCGAGCATTGGCCAGGCCTGCGACGGCCTGGTGCTCGTGCTTACCGCCAACAAAACGAGGCGTCTCGTCGCCGCTCAAATCAAGGATCAGCTGAGCAAGGCGCGAGTTCCTCTGCTCGGGACCGTCCTCGCTGCAACGCCGTTTTCCCGTGCCGCAGGGCCTGTACCGGAATCTGTGAAATCATGGGCGACCTGACCACAAATCGATCGTGGGACAACGAGCCCAAAGATTGCCCTTCGCAGTACGCCCGCATGATTCCTGGGACGCCTGCGATGCCGCATCCCAGAGTCCCGCCGCGGACCTCCGCGCCAACCGCCGAAGCCGCCCCCCCACGTCCCATTGACGCGATCGACGAAATCAGCACGCGACGGACGCCGGCGCGAACGCCAATGCAACAACTCCTGCCCCAACCCACCGGCGATCGATTCATGCTTTTTCAGTTGGTGGCGGCCGATTTGATCGTTCTTGGGGCGGTGTGTGGCGCGGCATCGCTGCTCTCTCCCGCATGGGGCCTCCCTTGGGCTTGTCTGCCTATTTTGCGGTTTTGGTAACGCTCTTCGCCTTCTCGGAGGGACTCTACAGGTGCACGGGGGATTCTCCCCCCGCTACGGTCGCCCCGATTCTGGCGCGGTCGACTCTATTCGCGATCGCCCTGGTCTTCATCGCGGCATGGGACGAAATGCGTCCTCTCGCCGCCTTCACGATATTTGCAAGCAGCCTGACCAGCCTCGTGTTGTGGCGCTGGCTGCGGCAGTTCATATGGAGGCGGAGTCACGGCGGAGCGGAGCTGCGCAAGGTCCTCATAATCGGAGGGGGGCCGGTCGCTCGCTCCGTCGCCCAGGGACTGCGTAATGATCCTCTCCACCGCGCCAGCGTCTGCGGCTTCGTGGATGACGAACTGCCTCTTTCCCCGGCGGTATTGGGGCGAATCGCAGATCTAGACTGGCTCGCGCGCGCCGAATTCATCGATGAGGTCATCCTCGCTCTTCCCCATCAGCCCGCCCAGGCGCGAGAGGCGGCCGAGGTCGCTTTCCGCAACCACCTGGACATTCGCGCCGTCCCCGAACTGCCTCCGGGTCCCTGGCCCGACGCAGGGGTCGATCACATCGGCGACGTGCCGGTTGTCACCCTTCATCGCGAGCCCATACCGAGCGGTGGTTTGTTTCTGAAGCGTTTGCTCGACGTCGCTGGTGCGGCGTTCGGTCTGGTGCTGGTCAGTCCGCTAATGGCGATCGTGGCCCTGCTCATAAGGCTGGACTCGCCCGGTCCGGTCGTCTACACCGCGGAACGCACCGGCGCCAAAGGCCGCCGCTTCCGCTGCTACAAGTTTCGCTCCATGGTAACTAACGCCGAACACCTCAAGGGGGACTTGCGCGACCGCAACCAGAGGCAAGGCCCGATTTTCAAGATTGAAAACGACCCCAGAATCACCCCCATCGGCCGTATCATCCGCCGCTACAGCCTCGACGAACTCCCGCAGCTCTGGAACGTGCTGCGCGGGGAAATGAGCCTGGTTGGACCGCGGCCTCATCCCGTCGACGAGGTCAACCATTACGAACTCCACCACTTCCGACGACTTGACGTGAAACCGGGCATCACGGGTCTGTGGCAGATTATGGCCCGCGGCTGTCCGTCGTTCGAGCTCAACATGCACCTTGATCTCACTTACATCGAGAACTGGAGTCTGTGCCTGGACCTGCGCATCCTCGCCGGCACGGTCCGCGTGCTGTTCGCGCCGGAAGGAGTCTGACTCTCGCCATGGGCACACTAACCACGACCAGCAGCGCCCTAGCCCCAACCCGGGACAATGATGACAACTCGCTTTGGCGAGTTGCCGTTCTGCTGCTTCGCCCCCTTCATCTGGGATTGGCGTTTCCCTCCATCCTTTACATAGCCGCGATGACCGTTTTCCTGTTCCGGCCACCAGACCTTTTTTCCTATTACGCCGACCGAATCGCCTTCGGAGTTCTTGTCTTCTTTGTTGCGCTGCGCACGATGGCGCTGCGCGACAAGATCCCATTCTTTGCCGGACTCAGCGTGCCTATGCTCGGTCTCATGGCGCTCGCCGCGTTGCGCGCGCTTCGGGAGCCGTTCGACCCACAAATCTGGAGCATCATTGCCAGCAAGTACATCGTCCCCTTTGCGCTGTTTCACATAGCCGCGCTGGTCTTCTGGGCCGCATCCCAACGTAAACACTTCGAAATCTTCGTCATCCTGGCGCTCGCCTACCTCGTGTTCATTGCTATTGCCTTCTTCGCAGACGCCCGCTCGCTCATCTTTCCGCGTTTCATTCTTGACGAAAGCCTTGGTTTTCATCCGGACCGCGCTCGTGGCCCTTTTCTCCAGGCGGTGGCCAACGGCGTTTCGTTGAATATTCTGGGGATTCTTGTCATTGCGCTCTCGCAAAAGCGCAAAACCGTCGTCGGGCTGCTGTGGCTGGTTCTGCCTTTGGCCGTGCTCGCCACTATGACGCGCGCTGTTTGGATCTCGTTCGCCGTCTCCACCATCGTCCTCGGATTCCGCCTGATCGAACGCCGTCTGCAAGCGGCTTGTATCTTGTTAGCGGTTTTTGGCTTTCTGGTTGGCCTGTCGATCAGCCTCAGCGACCATTCGCTCAAGGCTACGCTTTGGGACCGCACTGGAGAACGCGGTCCGGTGGCAGCGCGCCTGGCCGTGTATGACGCCGGCTGGGCGATGTTTCAGGATCGGCCGTTCACCGGGTGGCCTGCCGGAAGTATGTACGCTGAGCTTGCTCGCCGCATGGAGGGCTACCACCTCCGCACGTTCTACGTGCACAACACTTACCTCGCCTTGCTGGTTGAGTTCGGTGTGCCGGGCTTAGCCCTGTACGGCATTCTTTTTTTCAACCTCTTCCGCCTTGCCTGGCACGGTTCGCCTGGTGAGTCCGGCCCCGTCGCTGCCCTGCGCAAGGTCTGGCCTATCTTGCTGAGCGTTTATCTCTTCAACGCCTTCTTCGTCGACATGGCGTACCAGTTCGTCATTGGACTCGTGTTCACCGTAGCCGGGATGCTCTGCGCGTCCGAAGAGTCCCTGGCATGACCACCATCGCCTATATCGCCAACGAGTTTCCTTCCCCACTCGAACCCTACGTGACCGATGAAATCACGGAACTGCGCCGGCGCGGGGCGCGCGTGATCTGCTGCAGCGGCAAACGCGTTTCGCCGAATAATCTCAGCTTGGGGGAACGCGCTTTCTGGAAAGAGACGCGCTTTTTTCAGCCGCTCTCCGACGATGAACGGGTGCGGGCGGCGCGCCGGCTCGCCTCCGATCGTCACAACCTCTGGCAGTTGTTGAAGCCCTTGCTTTGGGATCGCGGAGCTTCCCCGGTCCGCCGCATTCGTGCGCTGGGCCACACGCTGATGGGTTCCGCGCTGGCAGAACAACTCGCCCCACTCGATGTCGAACACATCCACGCACATCACGGATACTTCGCCTCATGGATGGCCCTAGCCGCTGCCCGTCTGCTCGGGATCGGCTTCAGCTTCACCCTGCACGGCTCCGATCTGCTGCAGCGCGCCGATCTGCTCCCGGCCAAGCTCCGTGCTTGCCAGTTCTGTGTAACGGTCTCCGAATTCAACCGCCAGTATATTCTCCGCAACTATCCTTCCACGCCCGCAGAGAAAATCATCGTGCAACGCCTTGGGGTCGATAGCGTGCCCCCCTGGCCCACACCCGCCCCCGCAGCCAAGGCGGAAGTCGAAGCGCAACGGCGGCGCTTTTGCCTCCTCGCCGTCGGACGCCTGCATCGAGTGAAGGATTATCGCTTTCTTATCCAGGCCTGCGCCGCGCTTCGCGACCAAAGTCTCGACTTTATCTGCTGGATCGTGGGCGAGGGTCCGGAAGGCCCGGCTCTCGAAAGCCAGATTGCGGCCCTGGGGCTCCAGGGGCGTGTTCACCTGATCGGCCACGTGCCTCGCCCCGAACTTCAAGGCTATTACCGCTACGCCGACTTGGTCGTCATGACCAGCAAGAGCGAAGGCATCCCGGTGGTCTTGATGGAGGCCATGGCTCACGAAAAACTTGTGCTGGCTCCTGCCATCACCGGGATTCCCGAACTGGTCAAGCACCAGCGCACTGGATTTCTTTACCAACCTGGCTCCTTGCCTGATTTCGTCAGCGCCGTCAGTTGGATTCAGGGCCACCAAGCTTCTCTGGCCGACATCCAGCGCGCGGCCGCGGCCAGCATCGCCGCTTCCTATAATCGCCAGCGAAATCTACGCGCTTTCGCGGAGCAATTCCTGGCCCGCATTCCCCAATCGGAGGGCCACTATGCGCATCCTGTATTGCAACAAGTACGACTATCCGTTTAGCGGCACTGAAGCCTACCTCTTCGACCTCATCAAACAGATGGATGCGCGCGGCCACGAAACCGCTCTGTTCAGCATGGACCACGGCCGTACTCCCACTTTCTCAGGTCGCAGTTATCGCATTCCGTATCTTGACTTCAAGGATGCAAACGCCAGTTTCCGGAAGAAGGTTAAGATGGCGGCCCACGCCATCTATTCACCATTGGCCCGGCGTGCCATGCGCACTTGCCTGGCTGATTTTTCACCCGATGTGGCGCATATTCGAGGAATCTACCACCATCTGTCGCCCTCGATTCTTTGGGAACTGAAGCGCCAGGGGATTCCCGTGCTCTACCACCTCAACGATTTCAAGATTTTGTGTCCAACCTACAATTTTGTGGCCCATGGCCGCGCCTGCGAAGAACAATGCAAGAATGGCGCTTTCCACAATGTCATTACCAAGGGTTGCTACGACGGCCCGTGGTCCAGCGCGGTGGTTCTTGCCGCCGAAGCATACCTGCACAAATGGTTGCGAACTTACGAACGCTGCGTGGACCTGTTCCTGGCTCCGAGCGAATTCGTGCGCACCAAATTGATCGCCGGCGGTTTCCCGGCGCAACGCATCGAAGTACTGCCCCACTTCCAGGCTCTGCCCGGCAAAGAAGACATCACCATCGACGAAGGATACCTGCTCTACTTCGGCCGGCTCTCCCCTGAGAAAGGCGTGTATGAGCTCTTGCGCGCCATGGCACGGCTGCCACACATTCCTGTCGTGATCGCGGGAGACGGTCCCGACCGCCCCCGGCTCGAGTCTTTGGCACGAGAATTGAACTTGAACCAAGTCCTGTTCGCGGGCATGGTCCAAGGCGAGAAACTCCAGAAACTCATTGCCGGTTGCAGCTTCTCCGTGTTTCCGTCCCACGCCTACGAGACCTTGGGGAAATCCATTCTGGAATCCTATGCCTGGGGAAGGCCCGTCATCGCCTCCGATCTGGGTTCGCGCCGCGAACTCGTTCAACATGGCGTCACCGGCCTCCTTTATCCCGACGGGGACCGCGAACAGCTCGCGCACTCCATTGCATTTCTGTTTGACCGCCCCGAACTGATCCAGAAGATGGGCGCTGCCGCTCGCACTCGCGTGCAAGCTAACCACGACCCCGACCAACACATGGAGAAGCTGCTCGGACTCTACTCGCGGCTCACCTCTGCGAAGAAGCTTCTGTCCTTCCCCGCCGCACCGAAGCCCCCTTGCCCGCGCCGCAGCGTCCGCGTCGCCTTCATTGGGGGTCGCGGCCTGGTCTCCAAGTACAGCGGCGTTGAATCCTACTACGAACAGGCTGGCCACGAACTGGCCCGCCTGGGGCACGAAGTCACCGTGTATTGCCGCAGCTATTTCACTCCTCCCATTCCAAATCCAACGGCCACGCACAACGGCATGCGCGTCGTGCGCTTGCCGACCATCCGCTCCAAGCATCTGGAAACTGTGGTCCACACTCTGTTGAGCACGGCGCATGCCATGACGTCGGACTACGACGTCGTCCATTACCATTGCCTGGGACCGGCGTTGTTTTCTTTTCTCCCCCGGCTTGCCGGCAAGAAGACCGTCGTCACCGTGCAGGGTCTCGACTGGCAGCGCGGCAAGTGGGGCCGGATCGCGTCGCGCATACTGCGCTGGGGAGAAGCGGCTGCCGTTTTCTCGCCCGATGCCACCATGGTGGTCTCGCACACCCTGCAGCGGCACTACCGCCAACAATACAACCGAGATACCATCTACATCCCGAACGGAGCCACGCTGGCGCCCCGGCGCCTCCCCAGGCAACTGATCGAGTGGGATCTCCTCGCGGACAACTACGTCCTTTTCCTAGGCAGGTTTTCGCCGGAAAAAAACTGCCATCTCCTGATCAATGCTTTCGAAAACCTGAACACGGAAATGAAACTGGTGCTCGCTGGAGGATCGAGCGGAGGATCGAGCGGACGACCGAGTCACTCCGATTCCTACGCCCAAAGCTTGCGCCGCCACGAATCCGATCGGATCCGGTTCCTTCCCTGGGTCTCAGGCAGTAATCTCGAAGAGCTTCTCTCCAATGCCGCGCTGTTCGTGCTTCCGTCTGAAATTGAGGGCCTGTCGCTGGCGCTGCTCGATGCCATGGCGGCCGGTGTCTGCGTGCTGACCAGCGATATTCCGGAAAATAATGAAGTGGTCGACGGCGCCGGTTTCACCTTCCGCCGCGGCGACCAGGCAGATCTTGAGCGTATGCTCGACTTGCTCGTGCACAACCCCGAACTTCGCCGTGAGTCTGCCGCTCGGGGGCGCGAACGGGTCCAGAGCCAGTTTCTCTGGCCCGCAATCGCCCGCTCTATCGAAAAAGCCTATTACAAGGTATTGGGCTGGGGCCCGAGCGAGCATCTGCCGAGCGCGGAGATCCAGATCCGCCCTTCAGCGGCCCCGATCGCGCCGCTCGGTCAAGTCCTGGACACCAACCCCAGCCCGACCGCATCCGCCTGATCTGGAATATCGGGCCCCCGATCTGGACAACAATTTCCCGTCCGGCTGTGATAATGATTAGAATCGGAACGCGGCGCTTTTGCGCGACGCGGCATACTTAGCATGGAAGACCTGATTCTCGTCACTGGTGGCGCGGGCTTCATTGGCTCGAACTTTATACTTCAATGGATTGCCTCTGAACCGGCCCGCATCCTGAATCTCGACAAGCTGACCTACGCAGGCAATCTCAACAACCTGCGCGCTGTCGAAGCCCATCCGCGCTATCGCTTCGAGCAGGGCGACATTGTCGATCGCGAGTTTTTGCTCGACCTGCTGCGGCGTAAACAACCCCGCGCCATCGTTCATTTCGCCGCCGAGAGCCACGTCGATCGCTCCATCCACGGCCCCGACGATTTCGTCCGCACCAACGTCAACGGCACATTCAACCTGCTCGAAGAAGCGCGAGCCTACTGGTCGGCGCTTCCGGAAACCGATCGCGCATCGTTCCGTTTTCTGCACGTCTCCACCGATGAAGTGTACGGGTCGCTCGGCCCCAACGACCCGGCCTTCAGCGAGACCACTCCCTACGCGCCCAACAGTCCGTACTCGGCGTCCAAGGCGGCGTCCGATCATCTGGTCCGCGCCTATTACCACACTTATGGCCTTCCCGTTCTGACCACCAACTGCTCCAACAACTACGGACCTCACCAGTTCCCCGAAAAACTGATCCCGCTCATGATCCTGAATGCGTGCGCCGGCAAGCCACTCCCCGTGTATGGTGACGGCGAGAACGTTCGCGACTGGCTCTACGTCGAGGATCACTGCCGCGCCATTCGCACCGTGCTCGCCCGCGGCCGCGTTGGCGAAACCTACAATATCGGCGGGCGAAGCGAAAAAAAGAACCTGGACATTGTAAGAACCATTTGCCAACTGCTCGAAGAGATGCGTCCAAAAGACCCTGTTGTTCCACACCGCAAGCTCATCACGTTCGTCAAAGACCGCCCCGGCCACGACCGCCGCTACGCCATGGACACGCGTAAAATCGAGCGCGAACTGAACTGGCAGCCGCAGGAGACGTTTGCCAGCGGCATCCACAAAACCGTCCGCTGGTATCTTGAACACGAAGACTGGGTCCGCGATGTCACCAGCGGCAGCTATCGTCAATGGATGGCGAAACATTACGCCACCGAACGCTGAGCCTGAAACTCGACAATGAACAAGACCGCGCAACCAAACTACAAAGGCATCATTCTCGCAGGCGGATCGGGCACTCGCCTCTATCCCGTCACCCACGTGCTTCCGAAGAGCCTGCTGCCGGTGTACGACAAACCGCTGGTGTACTACCCGCTCTCCACGCTGATGCTGGCCGGCATACGCGAAATCCTCCTCATCTCTACGCCCGAGGATCTGCCCCGCTTTCAGCACTTGCTCGGCGATGGCTCCCGCTACGGCGTCCATTTCCAGTACGCGCTGCAACCAAAGCCCGAAGGCATTGCCCAGGCATTTCTGATCGGCAAAGAATTCATTGGCTCCAGCGGTTGCGCGCTCGTGCTCGGCGACAACATCTTCTACGGGCACGATCTCGTCAAAGAATTGCGCGCCGCCACTCTCCAGCGCAAAGGCGCTCGCGTTTTTGCCTACCCAGTCAATGACCCCGAGCGTTATGGCGTGGTCGAGTTCGATCCGCAGGGAAAGACGCCAAAGGCGCTCAGCATTGAAGAGAAACCGAAGCAGCCGAAATCGCGTTACGCGGTCACCGGACTTTATTTTTACGATCGGCAGGTCGTCGGAATTGCCGCGAGCCTCAAGCCATCGAAGCGCGGCGAACTTGAAATCACCGACGTCAACCGCGTCTATCTCGAGCGCAATCAGCTCAACGTCTGCGTGATGGGGCGCGGCACGGCCTGGCTCGACACGGGCACGCACGAAGCCTTGATGGAAGCCTCTTTATTTATTCAAACTCTGCAAAGGCGCCAGGGCCTCATGGTCGCCTGCCCCGAGGAAATCGCCTATCGCTCCGGCTACATCACCGCCGCACAACTGGAAAAGCTGGCACAGCCGATGCGCAACAATGGATACGGCGCCTACCTGCTGCAATTGCTGCGGGAACGCGTCTTCTGATTGATGAAACTTTCCGATGAAAAAAATCGCCACTAGCCTCCCCGGACTTCTGCTCCTCGAACCGCGTGTGTTTGGCGACGACCGCGGCTTTTTTCTGGAAAGCTACAACCAGCGCACGTTTACGGAGCTCGGCATTCCTGAGCCATTCGTACAGGACAATCATTCCTATTCCGAGAGAAATGTCATCCGCGGCTTGCACTACCAGATTCGCCAGCCCCAGGGAAAACTCGTGCGCGCCATCACGGGCGAGATTCTTGATGTGGCGCTCGACCTCCGCCGCAGCTCGCCCACCTTCGGAAAGTGGGAATCCTTCAAACTCTCCGGCGAGAACAAACATATTTTATGGATTCCGCGCGGATTTGCTCATGGCTTCCGGGTCGTGTCCCAGACCGCCCACGTCCTCTATAAGACGACTGATTTTTATGCGCCCGAGCACGAGCGCACGGTGGCGTGGAATGATCCTGCGCTGAACATTGATTGGAAACTCGATGACTGGCAGCTCGACGGCGAACCGGGCGTCTCAGCGATCGTCTCTGCAAAAGACCAGCGTGGTGTGCCCTTCCAGCAGGCTGAAAAATTCGAGTAGCGCCCCGTCAATTCAGCTCGATCGCAATCGTGGTTCCGGCCTCAATCGCCTTGCCGCTGGATAGGGATGGCTCAAATTTGCTGACCGCCCGGCCGTTCGCGCCGTCTCCGGCTGCCTTCGTTACGACCTGCCTTTCGATAGTTTCCGGAGAGACTCGCAGCCCCGACTCCCCAGCCGGCGCCCGCTTTTCCAGTTCGCTCCAGGATCTCTGCCATTGCCACCACCCCAGACCAGCCAGAGCTAGAATGGAAGCGACCAGCACATAAAATCCACGCCGCCCAATGCGAATTCTGCGCCTTGGCTTCGCAGCCGGTTCCGCGCCGACCATGGGCGCTTCCGTCTTTGCAGTTGCAGCTTTCTTTTCTTCTTGGAAACCTACCGGCTGTGCAGCGGAGCGGTAGACCCAATACCGGATCATCTCCCGCTGCTCCACCGTCAACCCAATAAACTCAAAACCGCAATGGAGCCGTGACTGATAACGAACCAGCGCCCGCGCTCGAACCGGCACGCCCACGTTCGGAAGCCGCAGTTCGACTGCCACATGTTGGCCGGCAGCCAGTTCTCCCGCCACAACGGCGCCCACACCGGCTTCGCTGAGGTCGGTGCAGCGCCCAGGTAAATTTTCGGGAACCCCAGATCGCAATGCGATCAAATCCAGGGGTACATTGATCGGGTACCGGGGAAAAACGCGCCGCGGCGTTTTTTCTAACGCCATCGATGTAGCTGCGCTCATCAGACTGCCTCTCCGCAGGATCGAAGATCCTATTCACGCGGCTGGAATCAACCGGCTGGAACTAATGACGAATGCGGCGCTTGCAACGACGTTTCTTCGAGTATATCGGAAACACTGGAATACTTTTCCTCAGCTTCGGCCCTCATTATTTATTGTCTCGGTTCTCCCTACTCCATGTCCCGCCAGTTTGGCCCGACTCCGATTTCTACCAGCAACGGAACCGCAAGCGCATGCGCTTCCTCCATGTGCTCCCGCACCAGCGGCTTCATTGCCTCCACTTCGCGCTCCGGCACTTCGAACACAAGTTCATCGTGCACCTGCAAAGTCATCCGCGACTTCAGACCGCGCTTCCGGATTTCCTCATCAATACGAATCATCGCCAGCTTGATCAGGTCGGCGGCCGTTCCCTGCAGCGGAGTATTCACCGCCGTGCGCTCCGCAAACCCGCGCTGGGTCGCGTTCTTGCTGTTGATATCGGGGATCGGCCGAATGCGCCCGAACAGCGTCTTCACTCTCTGATCGCGCCGCGTCTGCTCAAGCGTCGCATCGATGAACGAGCGGACGCCGGCATATTTTTCGAAATAGGCATCGATAAATTTCCTGGCCTCACCCGGCTCAATGCCCAACTGTTGTGACAACCCGAATGCCGACAGCCCATAGACAATCCCGAAGTTCACCACCTTCGCCTGCCGCCGGTGGTCCGGCGTAACCATCAGCGGCGGCACGCCAAACACCTGCGATGCGGTCAGCGTGTGAATATCATCCCCGCGCCGAAACGCCTCGACCAGCAACTTGTCTTTCGAAAAATGTGCCAGCAGACGCAGTTCGATCTGCGAATAATCCGCGGCCAGCAGAACGTGCCCCGGTTCGGCTATGAAGGCCGCCCGAATCTCTCGCCCAAGTTCCGTGCGAATCGGAATATTCTGTAGGTTCGGATTCGCCGAAGAGAGCCTCCCCGTCGCCGTCCCGGTCTGCCCAAAAGTCGTATGCACGCGGCCGCTCTGGCTGCGAATCAGCGCCGGCAATGCATCCACATAAGTCGACTTCAACTTCGTCAGTTGCCGGTACTCCAGCACCAGCCGCGGAACTTCGTGATCCGCAGCCAGTCCTTCCAACACATCCACCGCCGTCGAAATCTTTTTCCCTCTGCCGTATTTCACCGGCATCGGCAGGGCTAGCTTGTTAAACAGCACATCGCCCAGTTGCTTCGGCGAATTGATGTTGAACTCCAATCCGCAACGCTCATAAATATCTCGCGCCTTGGCTTCCGCCTCGCGCTGCAACTTCACCGACATCTGCCCCAGCGCCGCCAGATCAATCTTCACTCCGGCGTTCTCCATGCGCGCCAGCACAGGCACCAGCGGCGCATCGATCTCCTCGTACACCGAGGTCAGCCCCTGGTCGTCAACTTCTTTTCGAAGCGCGCTCGCCAGCCTGCCCGTTACATCCGCCGCTTCCGCCAGGTTGCCGCTCAGCTTCAGATTGAATCTCCGCAGCGCAACCTCCGGCAACGAATGTGACGAATAGGTTGGATCGAGCAGGTAGGAATACAGCATCGGATCATGTTTCACTCCGGCCAGCGCAATGCCATGCTCGGGAAAATGCTCGCCAAAATGGTGGAGTGCAGACTTGAGATCGTGAACCGTCTTCGGCAGAGCGGCATCCTCGAGCACGTTCTTTACCAGTTCGGCGAGAGCCCGGTCTTCCAGCACGACCATCGCCCCCGCCCCTGGCGCATTCGACACAGCAATGCGCTCTGCACCTCCGGCACCCCGATCCTCCGCATCCGCCGGCTGCAAAGCGAGAAACCCCGACTGCGCCGGCTGAGGCTCGGCTTCTTCTGTGCTGCCGTCAGCGTAAATGCCGTCGTTATAAATGCCATCAGTGTCCCCTGTCGGAATTGCCAGCGCGAGCGGTGCGCTCTCGCCCACACCTCTCAAATATTCCTCGAATTCAGCCTTCGACTTGATCTCGCGGTAGTCGCCCTCTTTCACTTCAACTACGGGAAGCAGTTCTTTCAGCAAGGAAGTAAATTCCAGTTCGGCAAACAGCGCCCGCAAAGATTCAAGGTCCGGTTCGTCCGCTTTCATCGCCGCAACATCCAGTTCGACCGCCGCGTTGGTATCAATCGTCACCAGCTGCTTGCTGTAAAGAATATTGTCGCGATTGTTCTGCAGCGATTCCCGATACGTCTTCTTCTCCACCTCAGCCGCATGTTCCAGCGCCTGCTCCACGCTTCCAAAGCGCTGAATCAGTTCCACCGACCCCTTGTCGCCGATTCCCGGCGCCCCCGGAATGTTGTCCACCGCGTCGCCGCGCAGCGCCATTACATCCACCACCTTCGACGGGGGCACTCCGAGAATCTCCTCAACCTTTGCCGCATCGCAAATCAGGTTGTCCTTCGGCGGATTCAGCACTTGCACCTTATCGTTCACCAGTTGCAGCATGTCTTTGTCGCTCGACACCACAAACACCGGAAAGGATTCCGCAGCCGCTTTCCGTGCCAGCGTTCCGATCACATCGTCGGCTTCGTAACCTTCGAGCTGCAAAATTGGAATGCGATACGCCTCCAGCGCCCGCCGAATGTACGGAATCTGCTGCACCAGGTCGCCCGGCATCTCGGCGCGGTTGGCCTTGTAGCCGCCGTACTCCGATTCTTTGAACGTCTGCGTCTTGATGTCAAACTTGCGGATTGTGGTGATCGCTTCCGCCTGCTGATTGCGGATCGTCGGCGCGCCCACATCGAATACGGCCGCCAGATACTCGGGTGAAAAATCGTCCCGCAGCTTCCGCAGCATGTTGGCGAAAACATACGTCGCCGCCGTCGGCACCCCCGTCTTCGTGGACATCGGCCGCTGCCGCGCCATCGCGTGATAGGCGCGAAAAATGAACGACATCGTATCGATCAGGAAAATCCGCCCCTTGGCTTCCCCATGACGCTGGGCGGAAGCGGGCAGAGGACCAAGCGTGGCACTCGTTTGCGGCGGCGATTTCTTTTTGGCAGGCAACCGGCCAAGTTTAACAGCTATCGAATTCTTAACCGGGAAGCATGGAGGAACACAGGGGAAAAACACGTTTCGAGATCATTCGGTAGTCAGTTGAAGAAGAAGCTCCCGTGTTCCTCTGTGCCTCTGTGGTTATCCCGGGCAATCGCGTATCATATGAAGTTTTGAGCTCTCGACCCGCTGAGTGCTGAGTGCTGAATGCTGCCCTTCAAGCTCGTCTATAGCGACGACTACTACCTGCCCATCGGCTCCCATGTTTTTCCCTCCGAAAAGTACAAGAGCACACATGACCGGCTGCTCGCCTCCGGGATGGCCGCGCCTTCCGATTTTGTCACTCCTCGTCCGGCCACCGACCAGGACGTGCTGCTTGTGCACACTCCGCAGTACGTCCACAAATTGAAGACGGGCACGCTCACCGCGCTGGAAGAATTAGAGCTCGAAGTGCCGTACTCGCCGGGGCTGGTACGCGCCTTCTGGCTCGCCGCCGGCGGTTCCGTGCTGGCCGCCCATCATGCCCTCGAAGACGGCGTGGCGATCAGCCTTGGCGGTGGATTCCATCACGCGTTCCCCGATCACGGCGAAGGTTTCTGCATGATTCACGACGTGGCCGTCGCCATCCGCTGTATGCAGCGTGACGGCAAGATTCGCACCGCGATGACCGTCGACTGCGACGTCCATCAAGGCAATGGCACGGCCGTGATTTTTGCCGGCCCGCGCGTCCCCAGCGATGCACCACCCCCGACGCTTGCTTCTGTGCTCAATTCCACGGACCACATCGCGCACCCAGCCCCGCAGGAGAGGCCGAGCAGCGCCCAGGCCCGCGACGTCTTCACCATCTCGCTCCATCAGCAAAACAACTACCCGGTGTTCAAGCCCCCTTCGTCGCTTGACCTGAATCTGCCCGATGGGATGGGCGACGCCGAATACCTGGCGTGCGTCGGCGACGCGCTCAGTTTGGGATTAAGCACGTTCAAGCCGGAACTCATCTGTTACCTCGCCGGAGCCGATCCTTATCGCGAAGATCAGCTCGGCGGATTGTCGTTGACGATTGAGGGATTGAAGGAGCGAGATGCTCTCGTGTTCCGAATCGCCAAGGCCGAGCACATCCCCGTGATGGTCACATTCGCCGGCGGCTACGCCCTGAATGTCGAAGACACAATCACGATTCACTGCAACACGGTGGTCGCCGCGAAAGAAGTGTTCGGCGGATAGAGGCGCGGCGACGTGCGCCAAACTGAATACGTCCTTCCCCTTCGGCTGCGCTCAGGGTCAGGATGACGTCGAGGATTTGCGCAGGACGAAGATCGAACGATCGAACTGCAAACGACTGACGACTAGCGACCAACGACTCTCCCCGTCGCGACTGCTAAAATAGCTGCTTACGCTATGTTCGAGAATCTCCAGGAAAAACTCCAGCGCGCCTTCAAGTCGCTTCGTGGACAAGCCGTCCTCACGGAAGAAAACATCTCCGAGGCGCTGAAACAGATTCGACTGGCGCTGCTTGAAGCCGACGTCAACTTCAAAGTTGTCAAAGAGCTCATCGACCGCATCCAGGCCAAGGCTGTCGGCCAGGAAGTGCTGACCGCGCTTTCGCCGGGCGAGCAGGTCATCAAGATTGTCCGCGACGAACTGGTCGCGACTCTTGGCAAAGACACGGCTAAATTAAAGTTCGCCTCACAGCCGCCGACCGTCGTACTCATGGCCGGACTGCAGGGATCGGGCAAAACCACTACCTCCGGCAAGCTTGCCAACTGGCTGAAGAATGGCGGACACCGCCCGCTGCTCGTCTCGGTCGACGTCTACCGCCCCGCGGCGCGCGAGCAACTCAAAGTGGTTGCGGCGGCGATCAAGGCCAATCTCTACGAAGGCGAGGTCGGCGAAGCGAATACCGCGACCGTCGAGCGCCTTGCCAAAGAAGCACGCCGCGAAGCGATCAACACTGGCTGCGACGTGCTTATCGTCGATACTGCAGGGCGTCTCCACATCGACGACCAACTCATGGAAGAGATGCAGTCGCTCAAGCGCCTGCTCAATCCGCAGGAAATTTTGTTCGTCGCTGATTCGATGACTGGACAGGACGCTGTCAACTCGGCCGACGAATTTCATAAGAAGCTCACGCTCACCGGCGTCATCCTTACTAAGATGGACGGCGACGCTCGCGGCGGCGCGGCGATCTCCATCCGCCAGGTCACCGGGCAGCCCATCAAGTTCATCGGCATCGGCGAAAAATACGATGCGCTTGAGCCTTTCCACCCCGACCGCATCGTCTCGCGCATTCTCGGCATGGGCGACATCCTCTCGCTCATCGAAAAAGCCGAGTCGCAGATCGACAAGAAAAAGGCCAGCGAACTTGCCTCCAAGGTGCTCAGCGGCGATGGCTTTTCGCTCGAAGACTTCCGCGACCAGTTGCGACAAGTTCGCAAGATGGGATCGCTGCAAAGCCTCATGGGCATGCTACCCAGCGTCGGCGCGTTCTCCGGCCTGCAGAAGGCCGCCGACAAGGTTGACGAAAAACAGATTAACCGGGTTGAGGCGATCATCAATTCGATGACGGGGTACGAGCGTAACCATCACGAAGCCATCAACGGCAGCCGCCGCAAGCGCATCGCCCGCGGCTCCGGCACCAGCGTGCAGGAAGTCAACAACCTGCTTCGGCAGTACGCGCAGATGAAAAAAATGTTCAAGCAGATGGGCAAGCCCAGCTTTGCGCGGCGCATGGCGGGGATGAAGTTTCCCGGCATGTAGGACCAGTTCCCGGTAAAACCCTTACCCCGGGCGGACGCCAGGGGGGCGTTTTGCAAACTTGAGATGTGTTCCACGTGGAACGTTATACTGGTATTTGTGTTAGTATTATTGTGTACTTACAACAGGACTCAAATGAAACAACGGAAACGAGTTACGAAGCGGGCGCGGGCGTCGCGAAAAGTGACCAAAATTGAGGCGTCGGCGGGGTCGAAACGGCGTCCTCAGTACCTTCCTGAGGAGTGGGCCGGCATGTACCGGCCGGTGAAAAAGCCGGTCACGCTGCGGCTGGATGCCGACGTGCTGGCATGGTTCCAACGGGCCGGGCGGGGCTACCAGACGCGGATCAACCGGGCCCTGCGGCAGGTGATGATGCGGGAGAGAAGGAAGGCCGCGCGGAAGTGACGCTGTAAGTCTCTGATAATGCACGGGGTCGGATGTGGTTAAATAGCCACACGCGGGTACTTCTTACGCTGTAATTATTACAACAACCCATTATTTGGTGGGCTAGGGCACCCGGCTTTCGCTTCGGGGAGGCACCCGGCAATCTCTTCCTTCACCGGTACTTTGGGTCGAAGAACGGTGGCGCTGTTCCTCGCCTTGCTGTCATTACCAACTCCGCTTCGAAGATCCCGCCGGTGTTCACTCCGAACATACGGTGCTTGATTTCGCTTTCCTTCAGGAAGATGCTGCGCAACAGGGCCCCTCCTTTTTGCTTGAGGGTGGGCTGGAAGGTTGTCGTGCGATGAAAGCGGATATCGTCGAATCCGCAAATATCGAGCAGCGACTCCAGGTTTGAGCCGCAGAATCCGTACTCGTGGGCGAGCGTGACGTAGAGGCTGGAGTTCGCGCACGGGCCTTCCATGTTGGGAGTGCGCAGCAGCAACACACCGCCCGGCTTCAACGCGCGGTAGAGCGCGTCCACCACCCACAGCAACGAGTACTTCGGTATGTGCTCGATCACATGTGACAGGTGGATGAAATCGTACTGCCCGGCTCGATCCGACAGGAAGTTGCCAATATTATCTTCGATCTCGTAGAGCTGAATGGGTCGCTCGCTCCAGGTGCGGATGTAGTCTTTGTGCGCAATTCCGAAGTCGGCGCCGGAGAGTTCCCGGTATCCCAGCTTCAGGCAGGCCGCCAGAAACCAACCTTGCCCGAAGCCGATGTCCAGTATGGCCGCGTTCTTGTTTTGCGGCAGCAGGTGGCGCAGTTCGTGTACCGCCTGCAGCACCTGGGACTGCTTCTCCATCTCGGGCCACGAGATCGGCGGCTGGGAAGCGGCGTGCCGCAAACTCATTCGCCGATACACTTCCTTCACAAACGCGTGCGGTTCCATGGACGGATATTCTATCCTTCGCGAGATGCTCGGGACTGACCCCTTGGAATCAAAACAACTCGATTGGCGCGGTGAGGCCGGATACAGAGGCGAGGCGGGCATCGCGCGTCAGCAATCGAGCGCCGAGGTTTTCGGCGAGAGCGACGTAGGCCGCAGCATACGCGGACAAATTGTGACGGAGCTGCCAAATCCGGGGCAGCAGAAGGAAGTGGGGATAGCGAGCGATTCGCAAGTCGAGCAAGTCCTCTAGTGAGCTGTGTGCCGTCTCAGCGCAGAGGGCCCGCCCAAGCGGAGCTTGGACGGGGCACCCTCGAGAGTAAGTTCGGAAGCGGTAGGTCGGGCCACCCGCCCATTGGAATCATAGGGCCAACAAGAGCACAATTCAGGAGAGTGGAGGCTCCGACGATGACAGCGAAGGGAATCGTGTGTCCCAAGGGGGTACGCAATGAAGGCGTATTCCTCGTTTACTCATCTCGTCGCAAGTATATGTCCGGGCAGAGGCCAGAGGTATTTATTTGCCATGCTTAGGATGCCGCACACGGTCTACGTCGATGATAGCGGGACGGACACCTTTGCTCGGATTGTTGTGGCTGCATATTGTGTCTCTAGCGTCAGGAACTGGAAGGAGTTTGAGCGGCGATGGAGGCGCATCGCAAGAGAATCAGGCTTTGAGCATTTTCACATGACGGCATTCGCTAGTTGCCGCAAAGGAGCGTGGTGCCGAGACTGCAACAAGGGTAAAACGACTGCGAAAGATCATCCATGGCGCGAGTGGGATGACAAAAAACGAGAACGTGTATTGCAGCGCCTTGCCCGCACAGTGGAAAGATGTGTACAGCACGGCGCTGGTATCGCTATTGCAAAAGAGGATTACGAGAAGAATGTTGTGCAATCTGGTTTAGCCGTCCTTGCTCCTGAGGCCGCTGGTAAACGTTATTTTACATTCGCGATTCAAGCGTGTGGCGGAAATTCGGCGAAATGGAGGAAGATGAACAATATTAGCGTTCCGCTGAAATTTGTCTTCGACTTGTGCGACAAAGAGCAGCGGGAGGAAAATGTTAAATACTTTTTCTCGGCGAATCCAATCTTTCCGCCCAAGAAAGATGGCATTGAGCAATGGTTTGTGCCTGATGGGATTGCTTATGAAAGCAGGAAAAACACTGTCCAACTCTTAGCAGCTGACATGCTCGCATGGACTAGCGCGAAAATACGCGTTTGGGAATTGTTCGGAACGATGCATCCTGATGCATTGACCGTCGGCCTTATTCTCGGCAGTAGGAATAAACTTAGATTCGGCAGCGTCTATAGCAATCATTTTAAGGACTGGGCAGATAAGGAATTAGCAATGAGAAAGGCAATGAAAAATGGCGAAACAGTCTGAAGAATTTGAAAAGTTCGACCGCACCATGCACGATCTTATGAATGTTTCGCACGATGAGATAGAAGCCGCACTGGACGCGGAAATGCTGTGATGGCGCTCACCGGCTGTTTGTGATGAAAAATCCTGGTGGTTTCGTAACCGGTCAGACAAACCCCGGGCTTGAGGCGGTCGTGGAATCCCACTTCTCGAAAAGCGCGAGAAGTGGGGCACCCCCGGTTTTTCCTCTGCTAACGTTTCAAGGACAACTCGCGTCGGAGATGTGGGCCACCCGCCAGATCAAGAGCCAGGGGCCGGCGCCTAATAGGGTAGGGGTCCTTCGACTGCGCTGGATCATCCGCTTCGGCGGATGATCCGGCTTCGCTCAGGATGACAGGGTTAAGGAGAGCAAAAAGCGGGCCGAGCTTTGCTTGGCTTGGCCCCTTCGACTTCCCCCTCGGCTTCGCTCGGCGCTTCGGCAAACAGGGCAGGCTCGCGCTGGCGCCCGTCCCTCCATTAGCAAATGCTGACGCAACTTCTTCGCGGTTTCGATCATCTAAAACTTGACAGTGATTCGCTCAGGTTATAGGATGACCAAGGGCATAATCGTCATTTTATTGATTGCAAAGCACTTATCTACATGGAGGATACGTTATGAGCAAGACTATTGGAATTGACTTGGGTACCACCAACTCCTGCGTGGCGGTTATGGAGGGTGGAGAGCCGAAGGTTATACCGAACGAAGAGGGTGGCCGGACTACTCCTTCGGTCGTTGGATTCACTAAGACCGGCGAACGGTTGGTGGGGCAGGTCGCTAAGCGGCAGGCTATTACCAATCCTGAGAACACGGTTTACTCGATCAAGCGGTTTATGGGACGACGCTATGACGAGGTCAGCGAAGAATTGAAGATGGTCCCTTACAAGGTCGAGCGTGATGGGGACAACGTGGTGATCGTGGCGCAGGGGAAGAAGTATACCCCGCCTGAGATCTCGGCGATGATTTTGCAGAAGCTTAAGAAGGCGGCGGAAGACTATCTAGGTGAGAAGGTCACCGAGGCGGTCATCACTGTGCCGGCTTACTTCAATGATGCGCAGCGGCAGGCTACGAAAGATGCGGGGCGGATCGCGGGGCTCGATGTGAAGCGAATCATCAACGAGCCTACGGCGGCCGCTTTGGCTTACGGGCTTGACAAGGGTAAGGACGAGACGATCGCGGTGTACGACTTCGGCGGCGGGACTTTTGACATCTCGGTGCTGGAAGTGGGCGAAGGCGTGATCGAAGTGAAAGCTACTAACGGCGACACGCATCTGGGCGGCGACAACATCGATCAGCGGCTGGTGGATTGGCTGATTGACGAGTTCAAGAAAGACGAAGGTCTCGACCTGCGCGGCAAGGGCAACGAGATGGCTTTGCAGCGTCTGCGGGACGCGGCGGAACGCGCGAAGATCGAACTTTCGACCACCATGGAGACCGAGATCAACCTGCCGTTTATTACGGCGGATGCTTCCGGGCCTAAGCACCTGGTGAAGAAGCTGACCCGGGCGAAGCTCGAAACCATGATCGAAGATATTTTGCAGCGGTCGGTGGGGCCGTCGAAGCAGTGCTTGAAAGACGCGGGCATCGACGCCAGCAAGATCAACGAAGTGGTGCTGGTCGGCGGGCAGACCCGCATGCCTCGCATTCAGCAGATCGTTAAAGAACTGTTTGGGCGCGAAGGGCACAAGGGCGTGAACCCGGATGAAGTGGTTGCGGTCGGCGCGGCTATACAGGGCGGCGTGCTTAAGGGCGAGGTCAAAGACCTGCTGCTTCTGGACGTTACTCCTTTGACTTTGTCGATCGAAACTTTGGGCGGCGTGGCTACGCCTATGATTCCCCGGAACACTACGATTCCTACCAAGAAGACGGAGACGTTTTCTACGGCAGCGGATAGTCAGACTTCGGTGGAGGTGCATGTGCTGCAGGGAGAGCGTCCTTTGGCGGCGCAGAACCGGACTTTGGGCAAATTCCATTTGACGGGATTGCCACCGGCTCCTCGGGGCATTCCGCAGATTGAAGTTACGTTTGACATTGACGCTAACGGCATCCTTAACGTGACTGCGAAAGATAACGCCACGGGCAAGGACCAGAAGATCACGATTACTTCGTCATCGGGATTGTCTAAGGAAGAAGTGGAGCGGATGGCTAAGGAAGCCGACGCGCACTCGGCCGAAGACAAGAACCGGCGCGAAGAGATCGAGGCCAAGAATCAGCTGGACTCGATGGTCTACAACATCGAGAAGATGCTGAAGGAACATGGCGACAAGATCTCGGGATCGGAGCGCGGGGATGTGGAAAATGCTTTGGCGGACGCCAAGAAGGCGATTGAAGGCGGCGACAAGGCGGCGATGGACTCGGCACGCGAAAAGCTGACTGCGGCTTCGCACAAGCTGGCGGAGCAGATGTACAAGGCAACGCAGGCTGCTCCGGGCGCGGCACCGGGCGCAGGGCCGACGGATGGGCACGCGGCCTCCGGCGCGAACGGCGCGGGCCAGAAGAAGGATGAGGGCGTGATCGACGCCGAGTACGTGGACGTCGAAGACAAGAAATAACGCGGTCAGCTTTCAGCTGTCAGCTGTCAGCGAGTGGCACTTCGGTGGGGGCGCTTATGCGCCCCCCATTTGCATCACAGTTTGAGAGTTACTATTTGCAGGCCAGAAATGAGGAAAGCGAATTGAGATTTGAAGTCAATGGACAGATGTTTTTTGTGAACTTCGTCCCCGAAGAGGGACGCTGGTATTGCTACGCGCCGACGGGGACCGGAGTGCAGCGAATTCCCGTGTCGATGGACGCGGCTCCTTTTGAAGCGTTCGACGTGGCGGTGGATGAGCAGGCTAAGGAAGTGGTGAACTGAAGAAGCAGTTCACAGTTCCCGGTTCTCAGTTCCCAGTTTTGAAAAGTGTGCGACACTTTCGTAGCAGCTAAAATCGAGAAGTCACCTGGCTCGCAAGACTGAGAGCTGATAGCTGAGAACTGACAGCTAGACATGGCCACCCAAACCAAAGATAAAGACTATTACGCTGTTCTTGGCGTGAAGAAGTCTGCCTCCGTCGACGACATCCGCAAGGCGTTCCGCAAACTTGCGCGCAAGTATCATCCTGACGTCAACCCTGGCGACAAAGCGGCGGAAGAAAAGTTCAAGACTCTTTCGGAAGCCAACGACGTTCTCAGCGACCCCAAGAAGCGGAAGATTTACGACCAGATTGGGTTTTACTCCGACAATATCGATCCGGCTACGGCGGAGGCGTACGCACGCGGCGGTGGGCAGCCTGGGGCTTCCGGCGACTTTGGCGGAGGCTTTCCGGGAGGGCGCCCTCCTGGTGGACAGGGAAACGTCGATTTCGGCGGCTTTGATTTTTCGGACCTGTTCGAGGGGGCGCGCGCTGGCGGGCGCAAGACGTCGAGCAGCGGGAGCGGCGGATTCCGCGATATCTTTTCCAGCCTTTTCACTGGCGGCGGGCGCGGTGAGGCGGGCGAGGAGGGCCCGGCACCGGGCAGCGACCTTGAGTATCAGGTCAATGTGCCGTTCTGGACGGCGATTCGCGGCGGAGTAATGAAGCTCAATATCGCGCGGCGCGATGTTTGCGGAAACTGCCACGGCAATGGATATATCGAAGCTCCGGGGCAATGTCCGCAGTGTCATGGCAAGGGGACGATCGAGCAGACGGGCGGGCGGATGAAGTTCAACGTCACTTGCCCGCGATGCCATGGGACGGGCAAAAATATTTCAACCTGCCCAGTCTGCCATGGTGAGGGCAGTGTCGAGCGCACCGATCCGCTGGAGATCCGGATCAAGGCCGGAACCCGCGACGGGCAACGCATTCGGATCGCGGGCAAAGGGAATGCCGGGCTGCGCGGGGGCGGGGTCGGCGATCTGTATGTCATCATCCGCATCGGCGAGCACCCGCTTTTCCGGCGCGAGGGCGACGACATCTACATCACGGTTCCGGTGACGGCGGTGGAAGCGGCTTTGGGATCGAAGATTGAAGTGCCCACCATTGATGGGCGGAGCATGCTGAAGATTCCTCCTGGGACGCAATCGGGCCAGAAGCTGCGGCTGCGCGAAAAGGGCGTGCCTTCGGCTGCTCAAGACGGTGTGCGCGGGGACGAGATCGTCGAAGTGAAAATTACCGTGCCTATGCCCCACGACGAGAAGACTAAAGAATTGCTGCGGGAGCTGGCCAAGCTCAACCCTGAGGATCCGCGAGAAGAACTCTGGAGCAAAGTCTAGCCCCAAAATCTTTACCACAGGGAGCACGGGGGAACACAGGGGAATTCACTTCGCCCCGGAGGATGAATGGCTGCGGCTGTCCCGATTCCATCTTCGTTGCTCCCCTTGCGCGTGGAGGGACTGGTCAAACGCTTTGGCGCGTTGGCCGCGGTCAAGGGCATTACGCTTGAACTGAAGAGCGGGGAATGCCTGGGATTGCTTGGCCCCAATGGCGCCGGCAAGAGCACGCTGATTCGCGGCATCGTGGGGCGCGTTATTCCGGATGCGGGTACGGTGACGGTTTTCGGCGACCGGGCGGATTCGGCTGGGGCGCGCATGGCTCTGGGATGGGTTCCGCAAGATCTGGCGCTTTACCCCAAGCTCACCTGCCGGGAAAACCTGGAAGCATTTGGGCAATATCAAGGGCTTCGACGCGCCGACCTGAAAACGGCGGTGGCATGGTGCCTCGATTGGGCCGCGCTCACCGACCGCGCACATGAACCAGTTAAGAATCTTTCGGGAGGAATGAAGCGGCGGCTAAACATGGCCGCCGGACTGATCCACCGTCCCAAAGTGATGTTGATGGACGAACCGACGGTTGGAGTCGATCCGCAAGCCCGCAATCGCATCTTTGAAATGATCGAGAAGCTGCGCGGCGAGGGGATCTCCATGATTTACACCACCCACTACATGGAGGAAGCGGAGCGGCTCTGCGATCGCATCGCGATTATCGATCATGGGCGCATCATTGCGCTCGGAACCAAGGATGAATTGGTGCAGAATGCTTTCGCTTCCCGCAGTGAGGTGCTGGCGCGGTTCGCGAAGGCCGACGACGGGGTAGCGGCCTGGGTGAAAGAGCACGGAGGACTGCAAGAAAACGGGATGGCTCGGTTCACCATCGAGCATGCGACTGAAATTGCGGGATTGCTTGAATCCGCGGCCAAAGCGGGACATGAACTGGCAGACATCTCGCTTAGGAAGCCCAACCTTGAATCCGTATTCCTGCACTTGACCGGAAGGGAGTTACGCGATTGATTCTGCCCATTGTGCGCACCGGACTGATCGCCTTGCGCCGCGATCGCGGCGCCCTAGCGCTGAGCTTCATCCTGCCAATCGCGTTTTTCACCATCTTTGCCGTGATCTTCGGCGGGCGGCGTGACACCACGCCCAAGGTAAGCGTCCTGGTGGTCGATGAAGACCACAGCGCAGCCTCGCAGAGACTGATCCAGGGGCTGGAGCGCGAAGGATCGCTGTCGGTAAAGAAAAGGCCGGCGTCGAAGCAAGGGGCGGAGCAGCCGGACTACACGGCCGCGACGGCAGAAGCTGCGGTGAAAGACGGGACTGCGCCGGTGGCGCTTATCATCCCTCATGGCTTCGGAGAGAATCCAATTTCGTTCGGCGCGCCGGATCAAAACCGGCCTACTATCCAATTGCTAAAAGACAGCAGCGATATGGTTGCGCCACAGGTGATCGCCGGGCTGCTCCAGAAAGTTGCGATGACCTCGATGCCGGACATTATGGCGGAGCAGGGATCGAAGTACATGGACAAGTACGCCGGCGGGTTTACTCCGGAGCAAAAGAAGAAAATCGACGCGGGCCTTGAAGAACTGCGTAAGCGGATGAGCGGGGAGAGCGGCGGCCAAGACGCAGCGCCTGCCGATTCCAATCGCGGCATGCCGATTCCCGTGAGCACTCGCGACGTGGTCGGCGAGAACAAAAACAATCCGATGGTGTCTTTCTATGCTGCGGCCATTGGGGTGATGTTTCTGCTCTTCACGGCGAGCGGTGCGGGCGGGTCGCTCCTGGACGAGGCCGAAAGTGGAACGCTTGACCGGGTGCTGAGTTCGCGCGTGACCATGGGAACGCTGCTGGGGGGTAAGCTCTGCTACTGCGTGTTGCTGGCGTTCTCGCAACTGCTTCTCATGTTTACCTGGGCTTGGCTGGTCTTCAAAGTCGATTTCATGTCGCATATTCCCGGCTTTGTGGTCATGGGACTCTCTACGGCCTTTGCGGTGGCAGCCTTTGGCATGCTGCTGGCCAGCATTTGCAGCACGCGCGCGCAATTGGGTCCGCTTTCGACGCTGGTGATCCTGATCATGTCCTCGGTTGGAGGGAGCATGTTCCCGCGTTTTCTGATGCCCGAAGCCATGCAGAAAGCCGGGTTGCTGACTATCAACGCCTGGGCAATCGACGGGTTCACCAAGGTCTTCTGGCGGGATGAGCCGGTTTCACACCTCTGGCCGCAGGTGCTGGTGCTGCTTTCGGTCGGGGTTGTGCTCTTTGCCATCGCCCGCAGGCTGGCGCGACGGTGGGAATATTCGTAGGCACATGCAAAACCTTTAACCACAGGGGACACAGAGGTGCACGGGGAAACACAGGGAGAACCTGGTTTTTTGCGTAGGTTCCTCTGTGCTCCCTTTGGTGACGATTTACCTCTCCCAGTCTCTTCCGTCCACCATGCGCTTGATACCGTCCTTCAATCGAGCCACGTGGAAGTTGATCAGCAGGCCGACATTCTTCCCACTCAGTCGCAGATACGAGAGCAACTGGGCTTCATGGACAGGATGAATTGCGTCTACGCACTTGATCTCAACGATCACCAGATTCTCGACCAGCAGGTCGATTCGATACCCGAGATCGAGTTTCTCGTCCTCGTAGACTACCGGCAATCCCACTTGCGTTTCCGCACTCAATCCTCGCTTTCGCAGTTCTTGCGCTAGACAGGCTTGGTAGGCACTCTCGAGCAAACCAGGCCCGAGCAGGGAGTGAACTCTCATCGCGGCATTAACGACCGCTCCGGACACCTGATTTATGCGGGGCGTGGGGATGATTGCGGGGCCTGCCATTTGCTTCTCCTTGAACCCATCTGTACCAGGTACTGGGCATCGCGTCTGTGATGGTCGATGTCCCCTTTCGTGATGAATAAAGTCACGGTCTTTACCACAGGGGGCGCGGAGGTGCACAGGGAAACACAGGGGAGTGACTTTCGCGGCCATTACCTCCGTACTGGCCCTCCGGGCAAAATTTTTTCGATTTTTCTCAGAAAATTCTTGCATCTGTGGAAATTTGCCGTAATCTCACTCTTGCGAACTAACTTCGCCGAAAATGCCCGGGAATCGCTGTGCACCTGGGAGCCGCGTAAAGAAAGTCAAGGGACGCGGTGGTGAGAGTGAGTCGCCTGAGGAGGAAGCCATAGAAATTGGCAACAGCTACCGCACCAGCCAACATCTCGCAGCCTAGCTTGACGCCTGCCGTCGCTCCCCACGTCGCTTCCCTGAAAGACAAGACGAAGAAAAGTTCTATCCGCCTCACGCTTTGGCCCCTGGTCGCCGCGACCTTCTTTATGGTGTCGGGCGGAACCTATGGCACCGAAGACATCGTGCACGGCGCCGGCTATGGCAAAGCGATTCTCATCCTGCTTCTCACCCCGCTTCTCTGGAGTCTGCCGACCGCGTTTATGATCGGCGAGCTTTCTAGCGCTTTGCCCTTTGAAGGCGGCTACTACGCCTGGGTGCGGCGCGCCATGGGAAACTTCTGGGGATTTCAGGAAGCTTGGCTGTCGCTGGTCGCGTCCATTTTCGATATGGCGATTTATCCCACGCTGTTTGTCGCGTACCTCACGCGCATGTTTCCCTGGTTTCAGGAGAACCATCGCGGCGTGGCCGTGGCGCTGGGCGTGGTGATTGTGTGCGCTGTCCTTAATATCATGGGCGTGAAGGTCGTCTCTACTACCTCGCTGTGGTTGTTCTTTGCGCTGTCTGCTCCCTTCGCGGCTATTTTTGTTTTGGCGCCTTTCAAGATTCACGCACTGGCGAATGCGGTGACCAAGCCGACCACCTCGAACGTTGACATTCTTGGCGGGCTACTCATCTGCATGTGGAACTACATGGGATGGGACAACGCCTCCACTATTGCTACCGAAGTGGAACGGCCGCAGCGGACTTATCCTCGCGCCATGCTGGTTGCTGTGGGCATCGTCTGCATTACTTACGTGCTTCCGTTTGCCGCCATGTGGATCACCGGGCTTCCGGCCAGCGCCTGGGAGACCGGCGCTTGGGCCGACGTTGCGCAGTTGATGGGTGGTCCGGTGCTTCGGATCGCGCTGGTGGCGGGCGGCATGATGAGCGGCTTTGGCATGTTCAATGCGCTGGTTATGAGCTACTCGCGGCTGCCTTTGGCCATGGCTCAGGATGGCATGCTGCCGAAAGTTTTTGGCAAGCTGCATCCGAAATCGCGCGCGCCGTGGGTTGCGATTCTGGCGCTGGCGATTGGGTGGGGACTGGCTTTGAATCTTGGCTTCGAACGGCTGGTCACGCTTGACATCATGATTTACGGCGCTAGCTTGACGCTCGAATTTGTCGCGCTGATCTGCTTGCGGATTCGCGAGCCGGAATTGAAACGGCCGTTCCGCGTGCCGGGCGGCCTGTTGGGAGCGATTGCGGTTGGCATTCCTCCCGTTCTGCTGCTGGGGTTTGCCATCATTCGCAGCGAGCACGAAGTTGTGCTTGGCATGAGCTCGCTTTTGTTTGGGCTGATCCTGATCGGTGCCGGCGTCGTCGCCCACCTGATCAACCATACGCTTAAGCCGGCGGGCTGGGCTGCAGCTTCGCCGAAACCAGAGATGGCGGCTTAACTCTTTCCCCGAATCGACAGTTGCTGTAGAGAGACGGGACTTGCCCCGTCTTTTTTTGCTGCCTGCAAAAATCTTTACCACAGGGGGCACTGAGGATCACAGGGGGAAACGTGCGTCGTTACTGTTTTGCGGCTAGTATTGGTACGGACGCTGGATTCTTTAGCTCGTATGACCAAACGCAAATCCAAAGGCGCGTACATGATCTCGGCGGTGGCTGAGATGTATGAGATTCATCCTCAGACCTTGCGCCTTTACGAACGCGAAGGGCTGCTCAAGCCGAGCCGCACTGAAGGCAACACCCGGCTTTATACGGATGAAGATTTGCAGCGGCTGGAGTTCATCCTGTCGCTGGCGCGCGATCTGGGCGTCAATATCAGCGGCATTGCCATCATTCTGCAAATGCGCGAGCGCATGGAGGAAATGCAGCGGCAGATCCAGGAGTTTGTGCAGTACATCCAGCACGAGGTGATTACTCGGGCCTCGGCTGCCGCCGATCCGTCCAAAGGCGCGATTGTGCCGTTGCGGCGACCGCTGGTTCCTGCTGTGGATTCATCCCGCCGCAAGGATTCCGCAAAGTAGTTAGGTTTCCTCTGTGGAATTTCTCCTGTGATCCTCTGTGACTTCCTTGGTTACGAACTTGACCCTTAACCACAGGGGTCACAGAGGATCACAGGGGAAATTCCACAGGGGGAACATTAGCTGCGAAGTTCACTCCGCATAACTGCTACTTTTCTCGCTGGAAGCGATAACGGCCGCCTCTGTCTTTTGCCATCTGCTCCGCCACTTTCAAGAACGCTCTTCCGGCGTGCGACAGCTCGGATTCCTGCCTATACACCAGGCGCAGCTTACGCTGAAAATGAAGGTCGCGCACCGGGACGCGTACTAATTCGCCACGGTTGATCTCGCTGTCCACGCTCATCTCAGGCACCAGCGCCACCCCGTTCCCCATGCACACGAAACGCTTGATGGCTTGCAGCGTGGGCAGTTCCACGTCCATGTGTAACGGAGTCTTGTGGCGGTGAAACGCTTCGATCACTTTATCGCGATAAGGCGACGCGACGATATGGGCCACGAACGACTCCGCCCCGAGTTGCCGAACGCTGACTTCGCCCGCCGAGGCCAGCGGGTGGCCTGGAGGAACAACGAGTACCAACTCGTCCAGATAAACCACCGCCGAGCGCAACTGCGGCTCCTGCGGATCATAGGAGAGGACACCGAGTTCCACATTGTGCTTGAGCAGATCGTCGGGAATGTGACTGCCCAGCGAACGCCGCACCGTGATCTTGATGGCGGGATGCAGGCGGCGAAACTCGCCCAGTACCGGCAACAGGTAGAGCGCGGTAAATTCATTGGCGGCGATGGCCAACTGGCCCTTCTGTAACTCGCGCATCTCCACCAGCGCCGTCTGTGCGTCCTGCCGGAGGTTGAGCAGCTTTTCGGCGTATTCCTGCAAGACGCGTCCGGCGTCGGTTAGTACGCCCTCGCGCGAGGAACGGTCGAACAGCGGCTCGCCTATCTCCAACTCTAGCTTGCGGATGGTCTGGCTTACCGCCGATTGGGTGCGGAACAGCTTCTCGGCCGCCCGCGAAAAGCGGCGCTCGCGCGCTACGGTTAGGAAGACTTCTAGTTGCGACAGGTCCATGGGAAGAAGCTCTCAGCTATCAGCTATCAGTTCCAAAGCCCCGAGGCCTCGATTGCCGAGGTTCCTGAGAGCTCAGAGCTGACAGCTGACAGCTGACAGCTGAGAGCCTTTATCAACATTGGATATTCAATAAGTTTGTCTAATACTATCACGATTGCTAATCATTCTGTAAATATAATAATCTTTTCTTCACTCCGATCGACCGATAGAGTAGACAGATAACTTTCCGGGAGGTACGAAATTCATGGATCGGGCGCGCATCACCATCTTTGACACCACGCTTCGTGACGGCGAGCAGTCGCCGGGCTGCAGCATGAATGTGCAGGAGAAGCTGCGCCTGGCCCAGCAGCTTGACCGCCTCGGCGTGGACGTGATCGAGGCGGGGTTTCCCATCGCCTCCGATGGCGACTTCGAGGCGGTGCAAGGCATCGCCGCTTCCGTGCGGCGGCCCATCATCGCGGGCCTGGCTCGCGCTTGTACGGGCGATGTGGACCGTGCCTGGCAAGCGTTGCAGGGAGCCGCGCACCCGCGCATTCACGTTTTTCTGGCAACCTCCGACATTCATTTGAAATACAAGCTGCGCATCACGCGGGAGCGGTGCCTGGAGCAGGCGCGGGACGCGGTTCGGCACGCCAAATCTCTTTGCGCCGACGTGGAATTCTCGCCCGAAGACGCCACCCGCACCGACATTCCGTTTCTTTGCCAGGTGGTCGAAGCCGTGATCGCAGCCGGCGCAACCACCGTCAACATTCCCGATACCGTCGGTTACACGATGCCGGAGGAATACGGGCAACTCATCCGGGCGTTATATGAGAATGTGGCCGGCATCGAGAAAGCGACGATCTCCACGCACTGCCACAACGATCTTGGCCTGGCGGTCGCAAACTCGCTGGCGGGAGTGCAGAACGGTGCGCGCCAGGTGGAGTGCACCATCAACGGCATCGGAGAGCGCGCCGGCAATGCGTCTCTGGAAGAAATCGTCATGGCCATGCGGGTGCGGCCCGACCGCTACGCTTTCGAAACCGGCGTCGCCAGCGAGCAGCTCTATTCTTCCAGCCAGATGTTGGCGGAGATCACCCGGGTTCCGGTGCAGCCGAACAAGGCCATCACCGGCCGCAACGCGTTTGCGCACGAAGCGGGAATTCACCAGGATGGCATGCTCAAGAATCCGCTGACCTACGAAATCATGACGCCGCAGTCGGTGGGCGTGCCTGATTCGCGGCTGGTGCTGGGCAAGCACTCCGGCCGCCACGCGCTGGCTTTGCGGTGCGAACAACTGGGACACCAGTTTGAGCGGCGCGAACTCGATGAGGTCTATCGCAGGTTTGTCGTTCTTGCCGACCGCATTAAAAAGGTGCAGGACAGCCATTTGCTCGAACTGATCCGAGACGTTACAAGCGGCGGCGTTAGAAGTGGCGAGGTCAGCAACAGCGAGGTTGCGGGCAACCAGGGCAGGAAGTTTCCGGCCGCCGCTGCGGGCTTGTCTCTGCCCCGCGCGGTCTCCGCTGGCGCCAATTCCAATGAGGCGCATCCGGCTCATGTATCCGGCAGCGCAAGCCAGGCGAGGTGTTGATCCCCTTCGCCGATCAACACAGCGAGCAGGAAGAATACTCCGGCGTGCGTGCCCCCCGCGCGCGGTGGCAACCCGCGTTGTGACAACCATGGACCTCCCCAAATGGGCTAGCACTGCGGCCTTTCCTGGTGTATGCTGTCCCAAATATCCGTAACGAATATCCGTCAACGAACCGAGGAATCCCATGCAACTCCTTGTCACTTCCCTACCCGGGGACGGAATAGGACCCGAGGTCACATCCCAAGCCATTTGTGTGCTCGAAGAAGCGGTCAGTGGATTTGGCCACGATCTCGAGCTTGACGAAAAAGAAATCGGCGGCGTCGCGCTGGAGAAGTTCGGCAATCCCTTGCCAGACGCCACCATTCAGGCCTGCCTCGCCTCACAGGCGGTGCTGCTGGGAGCAGTCGGGAGCCCAGCCTTCGATCACAATCCTCGCGAACTTCGTCCCGAAGCTGGACTGTTGCGCCTTCGCCAGGAACTTGGAGCGTTCGCCAATCTCCGGCCCGCTGTATTTTATCCGTCGCTGGCTGCCTGTTCGCCTCTGCGGGAAGAAATTGTCAAGGGAACCGACATCCTCATCGTGCGCGAACTGCTGGGCGGATTGTATTTCGGGCAGCCTCGCTCGATTGAAGGTGAAGGCGAGGGTGCTCCGGGCGCGCGCCAGGCGATCAACACCATGCGCTACAGTGAGCCGGAGGTCGAGCGCATCGCCCGCGTTGCCTTTCAACTGGCTCGCACCCGGCGCCGGCGCGTGCTGTCGGTTGACAAGTCAAATGTTCTGGAGTGCTCGCGTCTTTGGCGCGAAGTCGTGACTCGCGTAGGCCGCGATTTTTCCGATGTACAGCTCTCCCACATGTATGTGGACTCCGCCGCGATGACGCTGGTCCTCAAGCCCACCGAATTCGACGTCATCCTCACCGAAAACATGTTCGGCGACATTCTGTCCGATCTAGCTGGGGGAGTCGTGGGCTCGCTTGGCCTGCTGGCTTCGGCCAGCATCGGAGGGCCGGTCGGTCTCTACGAACCTGTGCACGGATCGGCTCCCGACATCGCAGGCAAGGGTGTCGCTAATCCGTTAGGCGCCATCCTTTCAGTCGCCCTGATGCTGCGTCATACTTTTCATCTGCCCAGAGAAGCGGAGTGTGTGGAGGCTGGGGTCATCGCAATCCTGATGGGCGGGTTTCGCACTCGCGACCTGGTGCGGCACGGAGAGCGAACCGTCTCCACCGAAGAAATGGGCGCCCAGATCGCCGAATTCGTTCGTCTGGCCGCTAACACGAATAATCGAGCCGCCTGTTAGCCGGTGTGGAAGCGCTTGGACTTGGCAGAACGTGAACCCTTAACCACAGAGGTCACGGGGTTGCACAGGGGAAATCCACCAGGGGAACATGAGCTGCGCCTCCGTCCCCGCCGGGGGAGACGCGGCAAGCCGCGTCTCTACTGGAAATTTGATCGGGGAGAATTTTCTACAACTTACCTGGAGCAGGCACGGCGGCCGCCGCGTACTCTCCGGTCAGCGCATTCCACCGAATCCGCAAAACTTCCACGAACATTCGCAGTCCGTCCCGGAAAGGATGCAGCCGCGTCCCTTCGCTGTGCGCCCACAGCACCGGGACCTCTTCCACCCGCAGGCCCGCGCGCCGCGCCAGAAACAGAATTTCCGGATCGAATCCCCAGCGTTCAATTTTCTGCAGCGGAAAGATGCGCTGCGCGGCGTCTCGCCGAAAAGCTTTGAATCCGCATTGCGTGTCCGCGAAACGCAAGCCCAGAAACAGCCGCAGCACGAGATTGAAGATTCGTCCAAACGCCTGCCGGTACAGGGGCTGGCGCTCGGTTTGCAGGTCCACTTGCAGCCAGCGCGACCCGATCGCTATGTCGGCGCCGCGAGCAATGGCGTCGAACAGTTTCTGCGCCTCCGTGATCGGGGAAGAAAGATCGGCATCGGTGAACAGGCAAATGTCGCCGCGCGCATGCAGCATGCCGCTGCGCACGCTGTAACCCTTGCCCCGGTTGCCGGGATTCTCCACCAGCAGAACCTGGGGATGCGACTTGCCGTATTCGCGCACGATTTGTGCCGTATCGTCGGTCGAGCCGTCGTTCACCACCAGAATTTCGGCGTCCCAGTTTTGTTCCTGCACATGACGGAGAAGAGCATGCAGCGTCGGCCGGATGCGCACGCTTTCGTTATAGGCGGGAATGACGAAACTGTAGGTCAAAAGGTGATCGGGTGATCGGGTCATCGGGTGATCGGGTGATTGAAAATCGAAAGGCTTTGGCATTTGAATTTGGATGGCCCGATGATCAGATCACCCGATTTGTCTAGGCCACCTGGCGACGCTTGTCGAGCATGGCGAAAAACTCGGCGACCAACTCCTCGTCCCAGAGGCCGCTTTGCGCCTCGGCACGCATGGTCCCGGCCGCCTGCTCGTGGCCGAGCGCCGGTTTATAGGGACGCGCCGTGCGCAACGCATCGTAGATATCCACCACTTGCAGGATGCGCGGCAAAAGCGGGATCTCGTCCGCGCGCAAGCCATCGGGATAGCCGCTGCCGTCGGAATGCTCGTGATGGTAGCGGATGATCGGAAGCACCAGCCGCAGCGACTTCAACGGACGGCAAATCGCCTCGCCGGTCACCGGATGCTTCTTCATGACCTCCCACTCCGCCGGCGTCAGATCGCTTCCCTTCTTCAGGATTTCATCCGGCACCGCGATCTTTCCCAGGTCGTGCAAGTAGCCGCCCCGCCCCAGGGCCACAATGGATTCTTCATCCACTCCGAGAAAGCGGCCCAGGTCCGCGGCATCCCTCGACAAGCGCTCACAATGGCCTTCGGTGTAAGGGTCGCGCGCCTCCACCGCCAGCCCCAGCGTGCACAGCACCGAATCCGCCGTCTCCAGTTCGTCGGTGAATTCTTTCAGCTTCAGCAACGAACCGACACGCGCAAACAATTCCTCGGGACTGATTGGCTTGGTCAGAAAATCGTCGGCACCCGCTTCAATTCCCTCCAGGCGGTCTTCGCGATCGCTCAGGCCGGTAATCATGACGATGGGAATCAAACGGGTCTTGGAATCCGCTTTGAGTTCGCGGCATAGTTCGTAGCCCGTTTTGCCGGGCATGATCACGTCGAGCAAAATCAGATCCGGAGGCTCGCGCCGGATTTCCGCCTCCGCCGCCGCCGCGCTCGGCACCACGACCGTTGGATAGCCGCGCCGCGTCAGCATTTCCTTCAGCAGCCCCGCGATCACCGCATTGTCGTCGACCACCAGAATCGACTGCTTGCGGCGCCCAGCCAGCAAATCCCCCATACCCGCATAAGAGTGCGAGTGCGGAGAAAGGGTTGTCCGGAGCGGTCGTGGCGGAGGACTCATCACTTCACTTCGCTTTTGTTTTGCGGCCGGTTAAACCTGGCCGTGATCCTAGTCTCCCACAGCCCCGGAAACTGCGCCACCGGCTCGGGCAGTGGGTAGTCAGGGCAGTCAACCCCACTGCAAAACCGAACATTTTCGCTGTTCAGGCGTCCTAGCGGCGAAGTCCTCGCCCGTGCCAGTCTTCCATCATTATGCTGCGGAAACTCTTACTGATTTGCGTCCTGATGTGCTTGCCGTGGAGCGAATGCGCGGCCGTTCCGAAACCACATGTGATCACTTTCGGAAAATGGATCTCGGCCAAGTGGCCCAACGCCACCGGAGAGAAACTGCTTGACCTGAAAGTGCGTGCGTTGTTTGTGGATACGAGGCTCAAGGAATACACCACCGGAACTCCGCATGAGCTGACCGACCGGCTGTTTGTGGTGCGGCGCGCTTTTCGCGTGAATGATGCGCTGCCGACCGATAATGCTGTCGCCGGCGCTGCGCGCTGGCAGTGGCAACGCGGCGGCTGGCTGCTCGTCGACCGCCTCACCGGACGCGTCTCCCAGCTCAACCTGGCTGAGTTCGATCCCTTCTATTCGTCCGCCAGCTGGTATCGCGACTACATCGCCTACTGCGGCGTCTCCGAAGACGGCAAGAAACTTTACACGGTCGTCGCCCAGGTCGGACGCCGCAAGCCGATCCTGAAAAAAGATGCGGGCGAACCCGCGGGAACCGACGATCCCGACTCGGAGTGCCTGGCGCCGGTCTGGGAGCGCACTCCCATGCGCGTCACTTTTCAGCATGGCGACAATGCGAAGCTCGTCTTCTCCATCCGCAGCCGCGTGGTCGATGTGGTGAACGATGTCGAAGAACCCGAAGAATAGTCGCAGCCCTTCACGCCCCTTGTGGGAAGGGCTGGTGTGACGACGGGCGCAACTCAACAGCGCCCCTAGCGCCAACACCGCTCCCGAAAGAGGCTGCCTTAACTGAAAGCTGAGAACTGAGAGCTGACAGGTAAGAACTTCAATCTCCCGCAGCTTCGACTGCGGGAAGCTCTTCCGCCACAGTTCGAGTCGAGATCTTCGCGCTCGTTACGAGCACGACCGATGCGACGATGATGGCGCTTCCCAGCGCGATGTAGCGGTCGATGCGTTCGTGCAGAACCAGCCATCCCAGAAACACCGCGACCACGGGATTGACGTAGGCGTAGGTCGAAACCTTCGAGGTCGGAACGTGCTGCAGCAACCAGATGTAGGCCGTGTAGCCGATCCATGAACCGCACACCACCAGGTACAGAATCGCGGCTACTCCCCGGAAGGTCCAGGTCACGCTGGAAGGGCGCTCGACGAGAAGTGCGAAAATCAGATTGCCGATGCCAGCAAAGACTACCTGCCACGCCGTGGCGCTGAAGGGATCGGTCGCCGCGGTCTGCCATTTTTTCGAGAGCACCGAACCGAGCGCCCAGCTGAACGATCCGAACTGCAACCCGAGCGACCACCAGAGTTCGCGATGGCCGAGGGCGTTGTTGTGCCGAAGATCGGGCCAGATGAGCACGACTACCCCGGCTATCCCGATGGCGAGGCCGATCTTGCCGCGGCGCGAGATGTGATGGTCGCCGAGCAACAGACTGTCGAGCACCAGAAACCAGAGCGGCGTAACCGAAATCAGCAGTGCTGCGAGGCCGGTGGGAACGATGCGCTCCGCGTAAGAAAGCGTTAGATTGCCGCCCATTAATAGCAGAAGACCGACAGCGGCCAGATGGCCCAACTGGCGCGCGGAAAAACGAATGCGGCGTCCGGTCAGCGCACAGTACGCGAGCATAACCGTGCCCGCGACCAGAAAACGCGCGGCACACATAACGGCCGGAGAAATGTGCTCAACCGCAATGCCGATGCCGAGATAAGTCGAACCCCAGAAGACATAGACCAACCCGAAGGCAACAATGATCTTCCATCGGCTCGCGGGCGCGGTACTCATGGGAGTGGCAGGAGAAATTCAGAATAGCAGAGCGAGCGTAAGAAATACGGCGATCGGGCGATCGAACGCGGCGCTAGGCAGACGACCACATCCCCATCTCGGCCAGGATCTTGCTGGCCGCTTCGGCGCCGGAACGCACACAGTCGGGGACGCCGATGCCGCTATAGCCGTTGCCCGCGAGCGCCAAGCCGGGAAGTTTCTGGCGGAGTGCTTCGATGCGCTGCAAGCGTTCGAGGTGACCGACGGAATACTGCGCCATGGCAGACTTCCATTTGTAGACGCGCGCAAACAGCGGTTCGGCATTGAGGCTGATAATCTGCCGCAGTTCGCGGCGAACGATCTCGAGAATTTCTTCGTCGCTCGATTGCAGGATCAGCTCGTCGCGCGCGCCGCCGAGAAAACAGCGGATGATGGCGCGATTCTCCGGTGCGCGGTGAGGAAATTTGTTGTGGACGAAGGTGGCCGCGAGCATACGTCGGCCCTCGCTGCGCGGCACCAGAAATCCGAAGCCCGGTGGAAGCGAGCCGCGGACTTTCTCGTCGTAACCGAGGGTGACGGTCACCGAAGAGGTGTAGTGAATCTCGCCCATTTCGCGGGAGAGGATCTCATCCGTCGCTTGCAGCACGGCCGCCGCGGCATGGGTTGGAGTGGCGATGATCACTGCGTCGAATTGGTCGCTCTGGTATCCGGCAGACACAGTCCAAGCGCCATCCTGCGTGATCACCGACTGCACGGGCGACGAAGTCTTGAGCGCGTTCGCATCCAGACGCGCGACCAGGGCGTCGGTCATCTGCTGCATGCCGTCTTTGAGCGACGTGAACAGCGGCCGCGCTGGGACGTTCGGGGCTGTGCCCATTTTCCTGCGAGCGTCCTTACGAGCTGTGAGCATGGCGCGGCCCAGACTGCCGTGTTTCGATTCCATGTCGGCGAAGCGCGGCAACACGGCGCGCACGCTCAACTGCGAAGCTTCGCCGCCGTAAACTCCGGAGAGCAGCGGATCGGCGAGCAGGTCAACCATTTCGGAACCGTAGTGGCGTTCGACCATCTGGGCAACGGTTTCGTCCTCGGAGGCCTTGTGCGGCGGATGAAACCATTCGGCAGCCATGCGCATTTTTGTGCGCAAAGAAAAAAGCGGCGAGAAGACGGTAGGCATGATCTTGGTGGGCACCATGAACATGAGGCCGTCGGGCATCACCACCAGCCTGCCCCTGGCTACTATGTAGGTCTTGCGCTCAGCGTCGTTCGAGCCGATGAGTTGATCGCCCAACCCGATCTTGCGGCAAAGGTCCGCAGCCCAGGGCTTTTCGGTGAGAAATGAATCGGGACCGGCTTCAACCAGGCATCCGTCAACGCGATCGGTTACGAGCACGCCACCCAGGCGCGGGCTGGATTCGAATAAAACATACTCGACGGGCGTGCCGGACTGGCGCTTTTCTTCGATCGTGTGCGCGGCCGAAAGGCCGGAGATTCCGCCGCCAATAATGGCTATGCGTTTCATTAATTAGCTCTCGGCTCTCAGCTCTCAGCTACAAGGCCTGCGCCTTCATGCGGCTGCTTACTAATTCCGCCAGGGCTGCTGTTAATGTCTTTGATCCGTTCAACGACTCGGCTCGCCATAGGTGCATGCCTTCTTTTTCTGCGAACTGTTTGAAGGCTATATCGATATCGTAGAGCACTTCTACGTGATCGCACAGAAATCCGATGGGATGGAGGAAGACGCCGCGATGGCCTTTCGCCTTTAGATTCCTGATCGTTTCTTCTACCGTGGGGCCGATCCACTGGCCGCCGGACATGCCCTGGCTCTGGAAGGCGAAGGTCCAGTCTTCGCCTGCGAGGCCCGCCTCTTTGGCTACTAATTCGGCGGTTTCCTTGGATTGTCTTTCGTAGGGATCGCCTTCCGAAATCGTGCGCTGCGGAACACTGTGCGCGGTGAAGATCACGGGGAGTTCTGCTCCATTTTCGGCGCTGGCTTTCCCCCAGCCCGCGCGCAGTTTTTCGGCGAAGGCTTTGGCTAGCAGCGGCTGATTGTGCCACTCCTCTACGAAGTCCATCTCGAAAGGAGGATTTCCGTCAGCGGTCACGGCGCTGCGGTACAGGCCGACGCTGGTGCGTGAGTTCTGCGGGGCCATGCAGATGGCGATTACGCGCATGTACCCCTTGCTCGCAATGGCCTTCACCGCATTGGCGACGAAGGGCTTCCAGTTGCGCATGCCTACGAAGACCGGCATCTGCACACTCTGCGAAAGTTGATCGGCTTGCAGCAGAGTCCAGCAGGGGAGCGGCGAGAAACCGATCAGCGAATAGCGATGGCGGATCTCTTCGACCACCGGTGGCGGCAAGGGGCGTCCGCCGGTGACATAACGTAGAAACTCGGGAATCTGGTCGGGGTTCTCGGGGCTGCCGTGGGCGAGGAGGAGCACGGCTGTGTTCGCGGGTGGTCCTGATGCGGGAAACGAACTCACCTGATTCGCGCAGTAGCACTGACTGGCGGGGCCTAGCGGGCAGGGCGTCATTTTCGGCTCCAACTCAGCGATACACGAGTGGGCGATTCACCACTGGGACGGAGGCCAGTGAACCGCATTTCGCGGCGAACAGCAGGTCCTTCGCTTCGCTCAGGATGACAATTCATAGGAGATGACAAAATTCATAAAGATGACAATTCAAGAAAGGGGACATCAATGCTTGCTCTTAACCGCTGTCTTGAAATCTGCTGAGTGCTCGCGGATGTAATCGCAGAGCGCTTTTACGTTGTCGACCGGGGTTTCGGGAAGAATGCCGTGGCCGAGATTGAAGATGTGGCCGGGACGTCCGGCGGCTTGGCGCAGAATATCTTCGGCCCGCTTTTTTAGTTCTTTCCAATCGGCGAAGAGCAGCACGGGGTCGAGATTGCCTTGCACTGCGCCTTTCAAGCCAAGGCTTTGCCATGCGGTGTCGAGCGGGATGCGCCAGTCAAGGCCGATGACTTCGGCGCCGGTTTCCTGCATCGAGGGCAGCAGCGTCGCGCTATCGGTTCCGAAATAGATGACGGGCACGCCGGTCTTTGTTAGGCCGGACTCTGTTAGGCCGGTCTTTTGCAGGCGCCTTACCAGGTCGGTCACGTGCGGCAGAACGTAGCGGCGATAATCTTCGACGCTCAGGCAGCCCACCCAGCTATCAAAAATCTGGATGGTGTCGGCGCCGGCGCGGACCTGCTCGGCGGAATACTCGGCGGTCACCGCTACCAGCTTCTTCATCAGTTCATGCCACGCGGCGGGCGCGGAGTACATCATCTTCTTGGTGAACAGATAGTTGCGCGAGCCTCCGCCTTCGATCATGTAGCTGGCAAGCGTGAAGGGCGCGCCGCAGAAGCCGATGACCGGGAGTTTGTCGCCGAAGTGCTTGCACACGAGCTTCACCGCTTCGGAAACGTAGCCGAGGTCGGCGGCGCGGTCGGTGCGCAGGCGGGCAATGTCTTCGGCGGTGCGCACCGGCTTATCGATCTTCGGGCCTTCACCGGCGGCGAAATGAAAGGGCAGCCCCATGACTTCGAGGGGGAGAAGAAGATCGGCGAAGATGATGGCGGCATCGACTTTGAGGATCTCGGCCGCTTCGATGGTGACCTGGGCCGCGACCTCCGGCTTCTTGCAGATCTCGATGAGGGAATATTGTTTGCGGATAACGCGGTACTCAGGCATGTAGCGTCCGGCCTGGCGCATGAACCAGACTGGGGTGCGTTCGGTGGGCTGAGCCTTGGCGGCACGAACAAAGAGAGAGTTGGGGGCAGACATGAAACATCTAATTTAGCATCTTCGAGCGAACTGTTGGACGAATCGGGCTGGCGGGTAGTGGCGCTTTAGCGTGGAGACGAAGGGCCTATCCCTCACATGGCAGCGTGATCTTTGCCGCAGACAAAGCCTGTGGTGTTCGGGTAGCCTGCCTATTGGGAGGTGTTATGTTTGAGGGCCTGTTTCAACCTATGCACCTGATTATCCTGCTGATTGTGATGCTGGTCGTTGCGGGTGGCCTGTTCCTTGTGTTTCAGGTGCTTTGGCCTGCGGTTCGGCACCCGTCCTAACTTTCGCTGGTTTGGGCTGTCATGGACAGCGGTCATGGGATCACGTAACGGACCGACTGCCGGGGGATGGACCGCCTGCCACTCCTACACCTGCCGCTATTCAGGCCAGTGACCGGCCGGACAGGGCCTGTCGTGAATTATGCCAGGGAGCGCGCAATCACCAGGGTGATGTCATCCTGCTGTTCGCTACCGCGGCTGAATTGCTGGACAGCCTCGACCACTGCTTGGAGTAGGGGCCCTACGGGAAGGCGGAAATTGCTCCCAAGGGTCGCCAGCAGACGGGACTCGCCAAACTCTTCCCCATCGGCGTTTGTGGCTTCGGTGACTCCATCTGTGTAGAGCACCAGCATGTCACCTGGAGCAAGCTCGACTTCCGCAATCTCGCAATGCCAGTCTTCAAACAATCCCATCACGGTGCAGGTCGAACTGAGCCGCTCCACATTGGGTGCCTGATCCTGATTCGGCGCCTCCTGCGAACTGGCGCCGGCGCGCAGCAGTAGTGGGGGAAGATGTCCACAATTGGCGTAGCGGAGCTTGCGGCTGGAGTCGTCGTAATCCGCAAAGAATAAGGTAGCGTAACTGGCATCGTCGCTATTCTCGTAGAACAAGCGGTTGACGGAGGCAAGCAGTCGCGGCAGATCGTCGACTGCCACCGCGTATTGACTGCGCAAGTTGGCTTGCAGATTGGCCATCAGCAGGGCGCCAGACACCCCTTTGCCCGCAATGTCGGCCAGCACCAGCGCCAAGCGGCCGGGGCGAAGCTCCAGAAAATCGTAGTAGTCCCCGCCCACCTTCCTGGCCTGGATGCACGCGCCCGTGTATTCGAGTGTATTCATGGCGGGGAGCTTTTGCGGAAAGAGCCTGGCCTGCACCTTGCGGGCAATCTCCATTTCCTGATTGGTGCGGCGATCCGCCTCCATTCGTTCCGCCATTTTTTCTGCGAGACTTATGTTCTCCAAAGCGATGCCGGCGTGGGCCGCTACTGCATCGAGCAACTGCTTGTCCTCGCGGGAATAAGGTTCCTCGGAAAGCCGCTGCCCGAGAACGAGCATGCCTATGAGGTTGTTCTCACGGCCGAGGATGGGCACCAGGCATTCGGGCGCGAGGGGCGCCAGTGCGGTTAATTCTTCGGCGCCCGCGGAATCGGATGGCACATCCCACGCTCTCCCGCGGCGCGCGAGGTCGACGAACACCGGTGCGCTGACCGCGAGCGTGGCGAGGGTTGCGGGTTGCGTTTCGGAGATCGCGGCCAGGCGGCCATTGCCGGAATCCAGGTAACAGGCCAGGGTTTTCGGGTGCAGCGCCTGGTTCACGTGGTTCTCGAGGAGCATAGCCAGTTGGCGACGGTCGTTCACCGTCCGGGTTTTCTCCGTGAGGTCGTGCAAAATGATACGAGAGTCATAAGCACTGCGAAAGAAAGCCCGGTCGATGCGCATGGTTCCCCGCTTGACCAATGGCGCCGATGTCCAGACCAAAGCAATTCCGAATACTGCGCTCAGAGCCATCCCGATATTCGTATCCGCACGCAGGAGCCGCGAGAAAACGTGGGTGAAGAGCGCGATGGCGGAAGCCGCAACCAGAAACATCAAAACGATGAAGCCCCTCTGCACCAGAACGTAGCGCGCGCTGCGTCGCAGCAACACTGGAATTTCCATCACGCGGTGCTTCACCACCGCGTAAGCAAAGGAGAGGGGATACAGGAACACCACGAGCACCAGTACGGTATCGAGCCAGAAAGAGGGGCGATATCCGGCGAAATCCACGGCCATTCGTTCGAGCGAGATCGGCAGGATGCCGACCACGGTGCCCCAAAGAATCACTCGTGACTTGCGCCGCGCTTCTGCAGGGACGGCGGCCATGAATGAATTTTGCGCCAGCGAGATTATGCCCAGAAAAAGCAAGTCGTAGTTCAAGGCAGCGTTGATGAAAGTGGCGTTGCGGCTGCCTATCAGGCGGGCTACCACTGGTGGAAGGCTTGGATCCCCAGTCTGCAAACCAGGAAGGACAATACAGAGTCCGAACAAAAGCCCCACCCACTTCAGCCACGGGAGGCGTCTATCCAGAAGCGATGGCAGCGGGAAAACCGCGAAAAAAAGATAGAAAAGCGGAGATAGCATTCCCGAAAACACGGCGCGAAAAGCAAACGCAAATGCGCGGAGTGCAGGAGAGATGGCCAGGGGATTGAGAAAATTTGGAGCGGCGGCAATCGCGCAGAACAGCAGTGCCAGAAGCCATGCATTGGGTTCGTCCAGCCTCAAGAACAGGACGGCGAATGCCACCAGAAGAAAGGGAACGGGGAACAATCTGAGGACTTGCAGCGCGGAGGACTTGGCCAGGCCCTCGGGTAATCTAGCCGGCGCGGCAGCCCGAAAGACGCCATGCAGAGCCAGAGGCTTGGGCTCACCGGCGCGTTCGACGGTGAATTCCACCGGGTCGCCGGGCCGACCACGGACATAGGCCTCGTCGGAAGCAATGTCGGTATCCAGCGGTCGCCCATTTATGGCAATAACGAGGTCGCCGACGCGCAGGCCGGCGCGCTCCGCCGGGCTTCCTTTCATCACATCTTCGACCGATTGCGAGTGCGTTCTCTCGTCATAGCGAGAAGTGCTGGCGAGATTGAAGCCGAGTTCAACCCCTGGGACCGGGTGACGCACAGCGTACATCCAGAGGGAGCCGTAGAAGATCGCAACCACGGCAAACAGGGTCGCCGATGTTGCCAGCAACGGTTTTCGGAACGACGCGCGGCCTGGCATGATTTTAGGTGTCGGCATCGCGCCGAATCTTCCGGGCGAATCCTATGCCCTGCTTCCCGGTGCCGTCAAGAAACCACACAGCTCATAGTCTCATGAGCTTGCAGGCCCAGGCAGCAGTTCGCGGAGCGAATCGTTCGAAGATCATGGTCGAAGGTCACAGGCCCTTATGACGTGCATCACAGACCGGGCGGTCATGGGACGGCAGAATCGTAAGACTGCTTCGCAAACGACCACTTCCCAAAGGAGTAAGGACATGGCTTCCACTGCCACCCCCGTCAAGCCGGAACTGCTGCGGACGCTTCCTTCCGATGCCGCGCGCCAGATTCAATGGCGCTTTGCCGACCGTTACGACCTGCAGATGCTGGTGCAATCGGCACGAGCGGTGGCCCGCGGTCCGGTGGCGCGGCTGGTGGCCAACGGCGGCCGAAATTCGCACGAGTGGACACCGGCCAAGAACGAACTGCTGGAGGCGTTCGATACGTCGGGGATCACGGCCGTCTTTATGGAGCCCGAGCACGGCGGCTTCATCGCGGGCCCGAAGAACCTGGCGCTGGCGCTGGTGGCGTTTGAACTGGCATGGGTGGACGGTGGGGCCGCGACCGCCAGCCTGGCGGGTTGCCTGGCCTTGGCTCCGATTCACGAGCGGGGCACGCCCGAGCAGCAAACCAAATACATGCAGTTGGCCGCACCTCCTCAGGCGGGAGAGGATCGCAAACCCTGGCGGGGAGCATTCTGCCTGACCGAGCCCATCCCTTACGTCGGCGTGGATACGGGCATGCTCAACGGAAAAATCCGCATCGCCGAGTGGAAACCAGGAGAGGAGCCGACGCTGCAAGTGGAAAAGCGCGGCCGCTTCATTACTAATATCGGGTTTGCCAATTTTGTGACGGCGGCGGTGGATTCGGGCGACGAGCGGATCAAGGGAAGCTGCATGGTCGTCCTGGAGGAAGGCGATCCCGGAACATTTGATCGCGGCACGCCCACGCGAAAACTGGTGCATCAGCTTTCTTCGACCGGCGATCCGATTTTCAGCTTGCGCATTCCGGCGAGCAGAATTGTCGGCGGCTATGAGGTGAAAGATGGCGTCATCGTGCCGCGCTACAACCACAGCGAGGTGATTGAAGCCGTGTTTCGCCGGACGCGCGTGACCGTGGGCATTATGACGGCGGCGAAGTTACTCTCTGCGGTCGAGCCGGTCATACGGTATCAGCGCGGGCGGTTCCGTGGCGCGGAGACGGCGACGCCAGGGTCGGTGCGTTATGAGCTCGGGCTGCAGGCTCGCGAAGACACGTTGCACCGGTTGGTGGATGTGTGGGCGACCGGCGAGGCCGGAGCGTCGCTCGGATTTGCGGCGGCGCGGGCGTTTGATGAACTGGATCCGTTGGAGCGCGAGGCTGACAAAATCTTGGCGGCGCAGGGAGTCACCACGGCCAGAGCGCGAGCGAAGCTGCAACGCGAGGCCTCGAACCGGGCGGCGGATCTCGTACGCTTGCCAGCCGGCTTGCCTGCCAACGACCCCAAGCGCGCAGAACTGGAATCGGATCCGCTTTTGCGTTTCGTTCTTTTGGACTCGCTGGCCGATGTGCTTTGCCCGGCAACCAAGCTGTGGAACACGGGTTGGGGCGCTCAGATGATGCGCGAAGCGGTCAGCCTGATGGGCGGGTACGGCATCACGGAAGACTGCCCCGGCTTCCTCGGCAACAAGTGGATGGATGCACAACTGGAAGCGACCTATGAGGGACCAGAAGCCGTTCAACGGCGGCAACTCTCCATCACCATGACCAACCCGCTCTTCCTGGCACAGTTCAGGGTGTGGATCAAGGAAATGCGCGGGATCGCGTCCGAGCGTCCGGGCACCGGCGCATGCGCACTGGCAACGGCCATGGGAATGTGGCTGTGGACGTTAGAGCGTTTGCAGGGCAGCACCGATGCCGACGGCGGCCGTCTGTATCAGAGCGCGCGCCAGGGTGTAACGTTCCCGCTGGCCGACGCACTCTGCTGGTTGCTGGGGGCGCGCTGCCAGATTCTCGATGCGCTCGAACTGGAGCGGCGTGGAGCGAGCGATCCTGCCGTTGCTGAAGGGCTGGCAGGCCTGGTGAACTTCATGACCGACCTGTGCCACGTGCAGTCGGCGCGGGCGAGTGGAGAAGTGGCGCGCATCTGCGCTGAGTTGGTCTTCGGATACAACCGTCACCCGGCGTGGGACGAGGCGGGATACCGGGGCTGCTACCAACAGGACGAGTTGGATTCCCTTGAGGGCATCATTCCGGGCATTGGCTCCTACGGACTGGATGTCATCGGCAGCGACGGCTCGCATCCTAAAAAGGCTGGGCCGTGTGCGAAGTGCAATGGAGCCGAGCAGTTTCTCTCGTTGCAAACGAAGCTCTCCACTTGCCTCACGGGCTGCCGGCTAGCGAAGGACCGGGCCGCCGAGGCGATTTCGAAGCTCATGATCCCGGAGGCTCTGGACTACCCCGCATGAGCGCCGATTCCCCAGAACAGGCTCCTGCGCTCGAACAACAAAAGATCGAGCGACAGGAGATGACCGTCGACATCGCGTGCGTCGGCTTCGGCCCCGCGATGGGCGGATTCCTGACGACGTTGAGCCGCAGCTTGCTGAACGCGGATGGGTCGGTGCGGCTGGAGAGTACAACATCTCCTGGCTTGCCTTTGCAGGTAATCTGCTACGAGCGCGCCGACGGGCTGGGCTTCGGAGTCTCGGGCGCGGTCACGCGGGCCCGTGGGATAAGCGGCAGTTTCCCCGGCGTGGATCTCAGCGAGATTCCCATGGCGGCGGCGGTGAAGAAGGAGAAAGTCGTATACCTGCTCGATCCACTGCGGGCAAGCCGCCGGACGAATTTGCGACCTCTCGCATTCAAGGCGGCCGACCGCGTGCTGCGCTCACTTGGCGTCGTGTTCGGACGGAAGCGGTTCGGGCTAAAGCATGAGGCGTTCGAACTGCCGTTTACTCCACCGTTCATGCGGAAACACGAGGGCCTCGTGGTGTCACTTGGCCAATTCAACCAGTGGGTCAGCGATCAGGTGGCAGCGTCCGGAGTGGTGCAGATATGGCCGGGTATGCCGGTCGCTGAACCGTTGATTGAAGGAGACGCGGTTGCGGGTGTGCGGCTTGCCGACCAGGGGACTGATCTTCAGGGGCATCCCGAGGGAGGGTTCACTCCGGGCATGGACCTGCGCGCTGCGCTGACGGTGGTGGGCGACGGTCCAGTGGGAGCGGTTGGGCGCAAGATCGACGCGCATATTGGAATGCCGCAGGGCCACGGGTCCCGCGAATGGGCGCTTGGCATGAAGATGGTCGTAGAACTCCGCGAAGATAGTGGACTGGAGCCCGGCACTGTCTTGCACACCATAGGGTTTCCGGAGCCGGAGATTTTCGGGTTTCTCTACGTTCATCCTGAAAGGCTGGCTTCGGTTGGCATCTTTGTTCCGTCGTGGTTCCGCAGCCCGGTGCGCACGGCATATCGTTACCTGCAGCACTTCATGCTGCATCCTTACTTGTGGCGCTATCTCGAGGGTGGAACGCTGAAGTCGTGGGGAGCGAAGTCGCTGCAGGAATCGGGCCGCCACGGAGAGCCGTATCTCGCGGGCAACGGCTATGCCCGCATCGGGGAGGGGTCGGGAAGCACGAACGTGCTCGCTGGGTCGGGAGTGGATGAAGCCTGGACCACAGGCGTGCAACTGGCGGAAGCGGTCATCGAACTCGCCGGACAAAAGCGGGCGTTCACTCGTGAAAACCTGGAAGCAACTTACGTGCGGCGACGGCGGGAGAGCTGGGTGGATGAGGAATCGAAGATCGCGGCCGACGCGCGCAATGGATTCCAGCAAGGCGTCTTCACGGGAATGATCGGCATGGCCGTCGCCGGATTGACCGGCGGGCGTGTAACGCCAGCCTCGCGTCCAGCGCGCAGCGGGCTGCCCTCGCTTGAGGATGCTTACAGATCGCGGATTTCGCCGGCCGAGCTGAAGCAGATGCAGGAGGAATGCGCCGCCAAGGGAACTTCGCTGCACGACCGCATCATGGACCGTTGTGGTTGGCCGCAGATTCCGATGGATGGCAAGCTGCTTATCTCACACCAGGATGCTCTGCTCATGGGCGGAGGGGTGCAGGCATCGGCGGGCTATGCGAATCACGTGATCTTTCGTCGTCCGGAACTGTGCCATGCTTGTGAAACCAAGTTGTGCGCGGAAATGTGCTCGGGGCAGGCGATCACCCGCGGCGAAAACGCGGTGCCTGCCTTTGATCGTGAGAAGTGCGTTTACTGTGGCGCTTGCCTGTGGAATTGCGCGGCCGAGGGCGACGGCGCACAGGGAAACATCGAATTTAAAGCCGGCGCGGGAGGGCTGCACTCGACGCTGAATTGATTGATTGCAATATTGACAGGAAACAAATGACAAACGGATATCACATTGTCGTCTGCGGCAGCATTGTGCCCGACCCACTGCAGACCTTGGAGCCGGTGCAGACCGCAACGGGTCCCGCGCTGAAGAACGAAATGATGCTTCCTGCCGTGCTCGATCCCTGGGCGGCTCATGCTCTCTATGAAGCCGCCGACCTGGCATCCAAGGCCGCGGGCAGCAAGGTGTGGCTTGTGAGCGTGGGACCGAAAGCAAAACTGCAGCAGGTGATGATGACGATTGCCCAGAAAGTGAGCTTTGAACTGGTGCCGATTGATTCGAGCGCCAGCGGCTTTGCCGATGCGCACTCGACGGCCGCGCTCCTGGCGGAAGCCATCCAGAGCATCCCAGGCCTCGATCGCTCGCGCTTGCTCGTATTCGGCGGCTGGGAATCGGCTTCGCGCGGCGCCGGCGCCACCATGCAGTTGGTCGGAGAGCGGCTGGGGATTCTTGACCAGTTTCAAGGGGTCGACCAGATCAGGGTGCTAGACGACGTTCAGGCGGACGGTTCGTTCGAAGTTTTGGAGCGGATCGAGGGTGGGCGTCATCAGGTTTCGGTCTGCCCGGGTCCTCCGGCTTTGTTCGGGTGGGCTACCGGCAATCTGCCGGAACCGCGCAACAATCCACAAGTGGGGATGGCGAATATGCGGACGGTGATGCCCGCGCTGCAGCGGGCGAAGTCGGTGCCGCTGCCGGCTGGTGGATTGCACTTCCTGAGCGCGAGCCCGCCGAAACAACAGCGCCAGACGCGCGTGGTCAAAGACCTGCTGGCCGAGCAGATCGCGCAGGAGATTGCGGAATGGATGGGCAAGTAGACGACGAAATCCGGAGATCAAAACTCTGATGTCACAAAGCATTTTATTTCTGGCGCACGTTTCGGAAGCTGGCAACACGCTCCCCAAAGTTTCGTATGAAGTTCTGGGTGCTGCTTTGAAGTTGACGAAGCAGCTCGGCGGGCGTTTGACCATCGGTTTGATCGGTGCGGACGTGGCGGCTGCGGCGGAGACGGTGGCAGCGGCCGGAGCCGAACGAATTCTTGCGGTCGCAGGGCCGGACTTCGCGAGCGCGCGCTACGCGAGCGATGCGGCGGCGGCGGAAGCGCTCTGCCGGGCCGCGGGAGCCGAACTGATTCTCGCGCCCGCGACTTCACGGTTCATGCGCGTTCTGGCGGGAGTGGCGCATCGTCTGAACGGATGTGTGGACACGCATGTGACCGCGCTCGAATCCGACGCCGTTGATGGCGAACTGCGCGCTACGCGCTGGCACTATCGCCAGCGGATCGAAGCGGTGATTCGGCGCGACGCGCGACCCTGGATCGTGTTGCTCGAGTCAGGCTGCGGCGCGGCCTGGGCTGGTGTAAGTGGCGCGGCCAACGTCGAAGAGATTCCGGTAACACTGGCGCAAGCGGCCACAAGAACGGTGGTCAGCGGCGTCCGCGCTCCGAAGAGCGACGCGCAGACCATCCGGCCCGACGCCAACTTGCTATTTGTCGCGGGCGCGGGCTGGACCAAGAAGCAGGCGGACGGAAAGACCCATATCGATCAAGCGGAAACACTGATTCTTGACTTCCTTCGCGTTTCGGGCGCATCACTGGGCGGCAGCAAATCGCTGGTCGATCAAACGGGAGAGAGTCAGGCGGTGCTCGGTTTCATGACCCATCTGAACCAGGTCGGCCAGACCGGATCGACGCCGCGCCATCCCAAGGGTTTGTCCACGTGTTGCCATGGCGAGGAGCCCCATGTCGTGGGCTGGCGGTTCATCACCGAGCGCCGCGCGGTGAATCTCGACCCGAACTGCGGATGGGCACGAGGAAAAGCGGACGTGCTTTACGTAGCCGATGCCTTTGAAGTGGTGGCGAAATTGAACGCTCTCCTCGCGCAGAGAAGCCGCACCAGCGCCGACGCGGTACTTCAGACCTGACCTACGCGTGCAGGCGCGGCCTTCCCCACGCCACACGATCAGGGTTTGATTCCCAACTGCCAGAACAGAAACGAATACATGTCGGTGTACTCGTCGATTTGCTTGGCGACGGGCTTGCCTTGGCCGTGTCCAGCTTTGGTGTCGATGCGCAGCAGGATCGGCCGGTCTTTGCTCGAGCCGTTCTTGGCCTCGGCTTGCATGAGCGCGGCCATTTTCTTGGCGTGCATGGGATCGACGCGCGTGTCGGTATCGCCCGTCATAAAGAGGATCGCGGGATACTCCTGACCCGGCTGCACGTGGTGATAAGGCGAATAAGCATAGAGCCAGGCGAACTGCTTGGGGTCGTCGGCCGAACCGTACTCCGGAATCCAGAGCTTGGCGATCTGGAAGTTCTGGTAACGCAGCATGTCGAGCAGCGGAACCTGGCATACTACGGCGCGGAACAGGTCGGGGCGCTGAGTGATCATGGCGCCCATCAGCAGGCCGCCGTTCGAACCACCGAAGATGGCAAGGTGATCGTGGTCGGTGTATTTCTGTGCGATTAGATATTCTGCGGCGGCGATGAAATCATCAAAGACGCTCTGCTTTTTCTCGAGCATGCCGCCGCGATGCCAGCCTTCGCCGAACTCGGCGCCGCCGCGCAGGTTGGCGACCGCGTAAATACCGCCGTGCTCCATCCAGAGATACATGCTGCGGCTGAAAGTCGGCGTCAGCGAGACGTTGAAACCGCCATAGCCGGTCAACAATGTTGGGTTCTTGCCGTTTTTCTCGATTCCCTTCTTGCTGACGACAAACATCGGAACTTTCGTGCCGTCCTTCGAGGTGTACCAAACCTGCTGCACGTCATAGGCAGAAGGATCGATGGAGGGCGCGTCAACTTTGGCCCAGCGCGCGCTTTTCACATCGGTCAGATCAACGCGGTAAATCGAGGGTGGGACGGTGAAAGACTGGAATCCGAAAAAAAATTCGTTGCGATCATAGCGGCCGGAGGCGCCGAAAACGGTTCCGATGGCCGGCAGAGGAATGTCGGCGAGCTTCTTGCCGTCGAGCCCGAACAGCTTCAGTTCGGAAGTCACGTTGTGCTCGTACTGCGCCAGGAGCTTGCCGCCGGTCACGCTCACGCCTTGCAGGACAGCGTCGGCCTGCGGAATCAGTTCTTTCCAGTTTTCGCGCTGGGGATTGGTTGCGTCGGCGACAAAGACACGATAGCGGGGTGCGTCTTCGTTGGTGGTGATGTAGAGCTTGCCCTCGAAGAAGTCGGCGCCGTACAGGAAATCTTTGCCCGCAGTGATTTCGACGGGAGGACTCTTCGCAGTCAGGTCCTGCAGAAACATTTCGGTTTTCGTATAGCCGTGCTCCTCGACGATCAGCAACCAGCGTCCGTCTTCCGAAAGGTGGACATTCGGCCACCACTCAGGGTCGCGGCCTTCGCCGAAAATCAGCGGGTCTTGCGCCGGATCGGCGCCGAGCGCGTGATAGAACACGTGCCGGTTGTACACCTCCTGCCCCTCGGGAACGTCTCCCTTCTTGGGATAGCGAGTATAGAAGAATCCGGAATCGTCGCGTTTCCAGGCGAGGCTGGCGGCCCGTGTCCGTTCGATTGAATCGGGCAGAAGTTTGCCGCTGGCGGTCTCGATCACGCGGAGTGTGCTGATCTCGGAGCCGCTTGGCGACGTCCCATAGGCCACGTACTTACCGTCTTCGGCCGCAAACCACCAGTCGAGCGCAACGGTGCCGTCAGTGGACATTTTGTTCACGTCAACCAGAACGCGGTCTTTTGTGCTCAGTCCGGCGCCTGGTTCGCCATTCATGCCCTCGCGCACATAAAGGATGGGCTGGTTCTGGTTGCCCTCGCGGCGGGTATAGAAGTAATACTTGCCACCCATCTGCGGAGTTCCGACGGTGCCAATCTCCAGCAATTGCGAGAGACGCGCATTGATCTTGTCTCGCCCCGGAAGCGGGGCAAGGATGGCGCGGGTGTAGCTGAGTTCCTGCTCGACGTAGAGCTTGGTATCGGGATCGTTCGGATTTTCCAGATAACGGTAAGGATCGACGATTTTGTGACCCTGGACGGTGTCCTCGACCGGGGCAACTTTGGCTTTCGGAGGACCGGCCAAACCGGGAGGAACGGTGGAATCCCCGGCTGGGGAGCCCTCCGCATAGACGAGTGCAGCTACAGCGATAAGAAGAATCAGGAAAAAAGTCAGCAAACGCGTACCTCCCAGCATAAACACCTCACGCCTCTTGTGGACGAAGCGCCGAGGGTTAGGTTAGCAGAACCGTGGCCCGATGGACGCGCACCTTCGGTAGAACCGACAGCCTTCAGTGATCTGGGTACTCGCAACCAGCCTCCGTACTCTTGAGACTGAAGCTTTGATGCAGTGGGGTCGATGGTTGTTCGACTGCATGAGGAGGCCCAATGGGCGCATTTGAGTGGACGGAAACGTACGCTGTAAAGGTCACAGGATTTGACCGCCAGCACCGGACTTTGTTCCGTACGGTGAACGAACTGAATGAAGCACTGCGTGCGGGTCACGGCAAGGACGTTGTGGGCAAGGTTTTACAGCGGCTGATTGAGTACACGGCGAGCCATTTTGCGGCGGAAGAAGAGGCCATGGACAGGAACGGGTACCCGGAGTTCGCGGCGCACAAGGCTGAGCACAAAGCGCTGGTCGAGCAGGTGCTCAAGTTTCAGAAGGAGTTTCAGGCGGGCAAACCAGGCGTAACCACGTCGCTGATGCCGTTTCTGCAGCGGTGGCTGTGCAACCACATTTTGCAGACGGACAAGAAATACGGTCCGTTTCTGAACGAAAAGGGGATCCACTAAGGCGCTGCAGGACGAAACTGGCGGAGTGCGGAGGGCGTGGGAAAAAAGACGGAACGCGGAACGAGCGGGTGAGGTTCAGGGACGCGCCGAAAAGCAGTTGGGTGCGAAAGGCAAAGCAGGGAAAAAACCTTCGGCAAAAGGATGCCGTTCGGCTTCAGGGGGAAGCCCCATGGACGTATTTCAGTGGGAGGAAATGTACTCTGTGCAAGTCTCAAGTTTCGACCGCCAGCACCGGGGCTTATTCCGCACGGCGCACGAACTGAATGAAGCACTGCGTGCTGGCTGCGGCAAGGACGTTGCAGGCCAGATCTTGCAGCGGCTGATCGACTACACGACTTCCCATTTTGCGGCGGAAGAAGTGGCGATGGATATGACCGAGTACCCGGAACTCGGGGCGCACAAAGCTGAGCACCAAGCGCTGGTCGAGCAAGTGCTCGAGTTTCAGAAGGATTTTGAGGCGGGCAAACCAGGCGTGGCCGTAGCGCTGATGCAGTTTCTGCAGAAGTGGCTGTGCCATCACATCATGGAGACGGACAAGAAATACGGACCATTTCTGAACGAAAAGGGAATCCACTAACACGCTGCAGGACAAAGCTGGCGGAGTGCGGAGAGCATGGGAAAAGACGGAACGCGGACCCAGCGGATGGGTTTTGGGCCGGCGGCGGAACAACAGTTGGTTGTGGAAACAGGCAGAGAAAACCTTCGTGGAAGGATGCGTCGCTGGTGTTGTTGGGTTCCCAATCGCCGTCACCTCTGATATGATTTTTCTGTAAGATCGGCACGCAGCAGCGTACCCCCACTCCTCAGTAGCTCAATGGCAGAGCATCCGGCTGTTAACCGGAGGGTTGTAGGTTCGAGTCCTACCTGAGGAGCCATTCTTTCAATGGCTTAGCAGAATCCGCAATCACCACCGCAATCAGTTAAGCCAAACGACTCAGGGCCAATCCCACAACCTTTGAATGCGACTGCGCCATCTCGTCGGTGACCACATCTCCGTAGATGTTCATGGTTGTGCGAATGTCTGAATGCCGCATCAGTTTTTGCTGAACGGCAATCGGGGTTCCCACAGCATCAAGCCAACTACGGTATGTGTGCCTGAAGGCATGAGTGCCCAGATGCCCGATTCCCGCTTGCTTCGCTGCCCGTTCCAGCTCACGCCAGAAGCCCGTATACGAGTAAGGCAGACGCCCTAGCTTCAAAGGACTGGCAAAAATCCAATCCTCATTTCCAGGAAACTGCGTTGTCTGCTTCCACGCTTTCAAGACCGCCAGTAGTTCTTTGGCGATAGTCAGCGACTTTCGGGAAGAATCGGTCTTCACGTCGTCCACAGTCTGCCTCACGATGCCGCGCTCGATGCTGAGTTTGGCATTTAGCCAGTCCACATCTCGCCATTTCAGGGCTAGCAGTTCGCTGACTCGAAGACCCAAGCAGACCGATACCAGAGCCATCGTTCTAAACGGCTCTTTCAGTTGGCTGCTGAGTCCCTGGAACTGCTCGACCGTCAAACTGCGCGGCTTACGGATTCGTTTCGTGGCACCCTTAACGACTACAAGGTCAATCGGGTTTCGGGACACTTCGAGCACCCCGGACCACATGGCAAAGTCCATCAAAACACGCAGAAGGTTGCGAACGTGAGACTTGCTCTTGGGTGACAGGTCTAGCTGACGAAGCCAGAGTTCAACAACCCTTGGCTGAACGTCAGTGATGGCCTTATCACCCCACTGAGGCAGGATGTGATTATGCAGCCAAGATTTGTACACACGGGCAGTTTCCGAACGCGACGGGAGCTTTTCAGCCTCGTATCGTTCAGCGAGTGCCTTGACCGTGGGCACGCTGTCGGCTGGTTTCGCGACGAGCGAAATGCGAATCGACTCGACTGCTCGCCATGCGGCTGCCTTCGTCGGGAAGTCGCGTGTTGGGCCAATCAATTTCGTTCGCCTGACTCCGCCATCGCAGTACAAGTAATTCCACACCTTGCGGCGTCGGTCTAAAACAACAGACCCTTGCTTATGCCGTGCTCGTTTCATTGAATTCCTTTCACGAGCACAGACGGCGGAATGGAGTTTAGCACGGGGCTTTCCAATAGAGCAGCATCCAAGTCCTTCTGACGAAAGCGCCACACGCGTCGTGTGGTACCCGAGAGTGCAAATGCTTTCACCTTGCCCTGACGGACCCAGACCAATAGCGTGCGCGTTTTGATTTTCAGGTATCGCGCTGCTTCCTCAGCCGTCAGCCATTCCGATTGGATAGTCATAAGATTGTCCCGTCCACAAGCAACTAAAGCAGTTTCCCCGCGAGGTTGCGGCTACGTGGAACCCATTGCAGCTTCACCTTCAGTTGGTTTTTCAGAATTAAAGCCTGAATTTCGGAGAGCAGTTCTTGAAGGGCAGAGTCTTTCACCCGATAGTCCCCGGCAAATTGCGAACAGATGAGCTGCGAATCCGAGAACATCTCCACAGTGCTGCCCTGCGGAACGCTTTGCAATGCCGCGAGAAACGCTCTGTATTCAGCCTGATTGTTCGTCAACCCTTTCACGCGTTCAACGTGCCTCTGCCCCGTATCGGGACAAAGCCATGCAAAACCTGAACCGTCTCCGTTAGGCCGACAGCCTGCCCCGTCAAAGAACATGGTTAAAGGTTTCGCTTCGTGCGCCAAGTCTTGCGAGCGTGTTCGCTTTGTAGCCTTCATGGTTGACTCCTCCTTTGTGGACTAACGCTTCCGTTCCTTGTAACCCTGTTTGAAAAACTCTCGCGGCAGATCGGCAGAATGCACAATGTTCACTCTCCCGATTTCTGCCTGCTTCTGCATTGAAGGCTGTTCTTCGCCAACTCGTGGATACCAGTCACAACGGTTCGCATCGCGTCCGATGTAGCGGGAGATGTAGAAGGCAGCGCCTCGCTCGAAAGGAAGAATTCGGCTCCAACCGGCTCGCTCTTTCAGCCATCGCCAAATCTCTGTCCGCGGGTATGTGTCTAAACCGGGAGCCGCGAGAATGGCGTGCTGGTGGAATCGCCCGTTGATGGAGCCGAGCTGATCGGCCACGACGTAATCGACTCGCGAACATAGCTCGCTCTCAAGGTGCGAGACGAACCTGTCGAACAGATGGTGAGCGAAGTCAGCCTTCGGCCTTCCGGGAAGAACAGGGAACCCACGACACCACGGGTAGGATTTCGTCGAATAGGTGATCGTGGCGAAGACCTGCCAGCGCCCAGGCCCAGTCTCAGAGCCGAGGGCATCAATCCATCGCCCCAGATGGTCCGCCTGACACTTCCAGCAAGAGCAGCCTTCTTCGTGAATTTGTGCAATCAATTCCATTCGGTCACCGAAAATTGGGCACACCTGGGGGTATCAAGTATGGAAAACCCCTTAAAACCAGGTCCGCCTTCGGCGGACCCCAGGAACCCTCCGGGTTCCTGGACCTCCGGCGACTTTTAGCCGGAATAAGAACAAAAAAACCAGCGCAAGAATCTGGTGGGCGGCGGCTGGTTTTCGGCCAGCTCTTACGGGTGTTGGTCTGTTCCGGCACCGGACCGGGAGTCGCCAACCGGTAGCCCGGATTTGCTAAACAGGCCGCACTCGCCGCCCGTGTAAAACCCCTATTCGTGCATCCAAACATTGCCGTCAGAGACGCGTCTCTCTCCGTCCTGGACGCGCTTTTTTCTCCACAAGTAGCGGATAGTCAATGTCACGCCAAGCAACCCCAGCACAATAGCGAGTGCCCAAACGAGAGGCTGCGCAGCCCTCAGCAGCTTGCAGGCCTTGTCTACGGTCATTCCAGGTGCAGGGTTTTTGCCCGCCGAGGACGGCACGCTAATTTGGCTGTAGACCATCACCAAGACTCTCCCGTGACGCTTGTTTTCGACCGGAGGAATTTGAGACGCTCAATTCCCCTCGGTGTTATGCGATAAGCAACCCGCTGCCAGCCCTCTGCACGCTCAAGAAGGCCTTGTCCACAAAGCCGAGATAAATAGCTGTAGACAGTGCTGCGCTGCAGATTGTTTTGTAGACGCATCCGAATTTCATCCGGTGTCACAAATCGGGCATTCGTAGCGAATAGTTCAAGCACTCTTCTTTTGGTCATGGTTTTCCTCTAGCGTGTAACGCCCGTCCTTCTCGACGAAAACGAGTCGCTTCGTGTAGTAGGCATACAAAATCTTTCGGATGTAGACCGAAAGCGAAACTCCCAGACGCTCAGACTCAGTGCGGAGCTTTAAATTAAGGTCTTCGGATAGGCGGATGTCGAGCTTTGCGTCCAAGAATTCTTGGGCATCTGGCAAACCAGAAAAGTTGTACCGCCCGCACAATGCGTGCTCCAGGATCAAACGGATGATCACCGGGACACCCATTCTCGAACGGTCCGCGTTAACACGGACAGCACGCTCAAGCGTGTAGGTCATGCGGACGGAAATAACTGTTGTCATTCCCCCTCCGGGCGATTCCCGAAACTCACGAGAATCCCTTACGTTGAGATTCTTGCTTTGCAATCTGCTTTCGGAGTTTGCCCGCGCGCAGGCGAAGACTCTCTACCAACCGCTTGGGTGTGTTGGAACTATTCAGAGCGCGTTCCGTGCCTCGGAGCTGCTCTGATAACGTGAATTTATGCCTTGGCATCTGCATTACCTCCTAGCTTGTAATCGCCTTCTATTGGATTAGATGTGTGTGCGACTTACTGGCGGGCGCCGGATGGAGGTGATGGGCGAAGGCGAGGACGGTAGAAGCCCATAAACACGGGGGTTATGCGGGCCAGGGAGAAATAAAGTTCCCCTTAACTTAACTTAACTTCGATTTTGGAAGTGATTTTCTCATTTGCATTTTCCAAACTCTGTCACTCTCTGCGCGTTCTCTGCTTAGCCACGATTCGAACGATTTCGGCTTCGCCAGAAACCGCACCCTGTACGTGGGATACTTCTTTGGTTTGAAGCCTGCGTTGTCGAGTCGTTGCGCGACCTCCGCCGCTGGCAGATCATCCAAGGTGCGCAAAAAGGCCAGTCGTCTCAGTCTCCCCTCTGATTGCTTCGCCCTCTTTTCCGAGAAGGCTGAAAACCCAGGGTTCTGAATCCAACGGTAAAGCATTGAGGTGCGACCTTGAAGGTCGGCGGCCTGGAAACGATCGAGCCCCCCGCACACTAGCGGTACAGAGCCCAGTTCCGCCTGACCACGCCAATGCACGTGAGCGGGGCAAAGAAGATCCAAGAAGCTGGCAAACTTGAAGAGACAATATTTCCGGTAGTGGAACTCGATTAATTTTTCAAAGTCAGTGGACCCATCGGGCGTTTCTACCGCGCCGTCAAAAAAAATAGCTGTTGCAACGACCAGTCCGATGGTCCCGACAAAGAGATCATAAGCTTCGCGTTCGAGAGATGTCCCTAGCAGTCTCGCTATGACCATCACTGCGGCGTGATCTGATGGCTCATTCCTAGCGCGAGCTATTCGTCTTTCCAGTTCCAGCTGCGGAACGAGCTGGAGATTCTCTTCCTTGTCTCTTGAAACGACGAACAATTGGAATTGATCTTCGTAGTGTCGATTGCCTTCGAAACTTTCGCAATGAAATAAGCTGAAGACTGACCCCATCTGCGGCTCTCGGTTCAGTGAGTATTCTCGCGTAGTCTACTAGATCCACGCACTCGAAATCGTCATTATTGCCCTACCTCAATTGCGGCGCATTTCTATCGTTTTGGCGCGTTGCGGGGTTATCATAGAAAATGAGATGCCAATCTACGAACGCGGCGATTACATCAAGGTTGAGTTCCCGGACGAAGCCACTGGCATTGGCGAGTGGATGTGGGTGCGAGTCGATCATTGCGACGACCAAAAGCAGATCGTGTTTGGCACACTAGACAACGAACCAGTGAACGACTACGACGTAAGAGTGAAAGTCGGAACCGATCCTTAGCCGACAGGTCGTCGCGATCAACATGAATGTGAGGCCTTCGTTGGGTTCGTGGCTGTAAAAATAGAACCGATAGGGGCCGGACCGGAGCTTTGAATGGTACGCGTCACTACCCGGCGCACGTCATCGCTTCCAATGTCCTCAACTTCCTTGGCCTCGACCTGCGTCTACGGACCGACCGGTGCGAAGCTGGCTAAGGTCAACGGGACGACTTTGATCAAGGCTTTCGTCGCCCTGCCAGGCGGGGCCAAGGCCATCTACAACTCGACCGGGCTGGCATATTATCGCCACTCGGACTGGCTGGGCAGCTCGCGGCTAACTTCTACCGCTGTGACGCCGACATCTATGTATTCGAGTACAGCCTATGCCCCTTTTGGCGAACAGTACGCGACCTCAGGCACGGCGGACGCTTCGTTCACCGGGCAGGATCAGGACACGGTCTCTACCCTCTACGATTTTCCGGCTCGCCGCCAAAGCCCCAGCCAAGGTCGCTGGATCTCGCCGGATCCTGCGGGGCGAGGGGCGGTGAACCTTGCTAATCCACAAAGTTGGAACCGCTATGCCTACGTCCTGAACAACCCGCTGAGCTTTACGGACCCGACCGGAAGGAACCTGGACAACACGTGTGCCGGCGCCGAAAATTGCGGCGGTGGTGGTGGTGGTGATGATGACGATGATGACGATTCGCCTCCTGACATAAACATCCCAACGTCTCCAATGCCTGATCTGGGCCCCGACAATCCTGATATGCCCGAACTTGTAGTGTTTCAGGAAGTCGACGTGACGGATACGGTCGATCCTGTAGCGATACTTGCCTTAGATCCACTTATCGGCTGGCTTTTCCAACCCGTCACTTGCGACGCTGATTGCCAAAAGCAGCAGAACTGCGCTAAGGGACTTCAAATGGCGAACAAAAGTACGGCTGCTGTTAACCGTGCTAATACGGCGTGGGACACACTACAAACGGCCGCCGACGCCAACAACGTCGATCCCGCTATGTTGGCTGCTATCGGAGTTCGCGAGAGTAACTTTCAAAATGTAAATCAGGGTGATGGTCCAGGCGTCGGCGTTTTCCAAATTACCGTTAGCCCTAATTCCGGAGTGACCGCGACTCAGGCAGGAAATCTCGCGTGGGCTGCGAACTATGCAGCGGCCATGTTGGACTCGAATATGGATTTCCTAGGAAATCAGCCCCAACTCCAGAGTTTCACCCAGACACAGCTCTTGCAAGCAACGGCAGCGAGCTACAACATGGGTTTGGGAAACCCCAGAGGGAGCAATTTTAGTGGCAATCCAAACACTATCGACGTGGGCACAAAATATAACAATTACGGAAGTAACATTTTACTGCTAATGGATTGCTTCTAAAGGAGACAGCTATGCCAAAAAATTTTAGTAAGGTTTATTCGATTATTTCAATGGTCGTGCTAGGCGGTTTTATGTTTCTAGCTGCTGGCTGCCTTGCCCAGCGCCAGCATCAACCGAATTCAAAACAAGATGATTCCATCAAGATGTTCCTTCGGGATTACCTGAGAGACCCTTTCAAAACGACACGATATTGTTCTGCCTTCGTTGATCTAAAGGACAATGGAACACGGCAAGTGATTGTTTACTTTACAGATCAGCACTCATGTGGGAGCGGCGGTTGCACCACTTTGATACTTGCGCCTGAAGGCTCGTCCTACAAAGTTGTTACTTCAATCACAATCGTGTGGCCTCCAATTCGCGTTTTAGGAACCAAGTCGAACGGCTGGCACGACATAGGCGTCATGGTGCATGGGGGAGGCACGGATCCCGCTTACGAGGCGAAGCTTTCCTTTAATGGCGAGACTTATCCAAGCAACCCTACCATGCCTCCTGCCCGACGACTAACTGAGAAGGTGGCAGGAGAAGTGGTTGTGCCCTTGAATGCGGTTGGAAAGCCCCTGTACCAGTGACTGCGGGGACTGTCTCGTAGCGGCTTCAGTCGATTGAAATAACTGCTTGTATAGCAGCCAGGCGCACAGGGCGTGTTGCACGTAGTCGATTCTCACCTCAGATGAATCGAGGACTCTGGTAGCGAAGGCCCCCGGCATACCGCCGGAGTAAGGCCCCCAACCGATCTGCATCCGCAGTAGGAATGCAATACCCCGTCCGGTGGCGGCCTGTATCTTCTACGGCGCTGGATACGCGATCGCTGAGGCCCGGAAAACTGTCGCAAGTCGTGAAATGCAGATTGTTATTCTAGCCATGCTAGCCGAACGCCGCTTTGACTTTATGCTGCGCACTGCGGAAAGGGCAAGGGATACTCTGAACCTCATAAGGACGCCTGATGCGGGGCGGTTCCAAGCCGCTCGCGGCCTGGAGGATATTTTTCTGATTCTCAACGAGGTGAACAGTGCAGAGGCCTGGTTTCGTGAGTGGAGAGTTTTGTATACGCGTGAGCCAGGCACGCAGGCCAATGATGATGAGGTGCTTTCTCTCGGAGGTCCCGATTCTATTATTGGATGGACATCTTCCAACGTTCTTAAGCGTCTTCTCCTCAATGATGAGCAGCAAGCTGCCGTGCGAAACCTGCTGCAGGAGGGCGAGGATGCCGTTATGCGCTGGCGTGCGGCTCATGTACTGGGTGCCTTCCCTAGCAGGGTTAACCTTGAAGTGTTACTCGCAGCCTTGAGCGACCATGCCGTTCCTGTGCGGTTCGGATCGACTCGATCTTTAGTCGAAATTGCTGCTCGTGATCACAGAATGACTGCTGACGTTTTTCGAGGATTGACTGCGCATGCTGCTGACATTGCTGAGCACCGAAGCGTTACTGAAGAATTGCAACGGGCGGTGTTCATAGCACGCGATAAAGTTCCACCACACTGGAACTCGGCAGTCTTCCCCTTGATCGGCTTGCTAGAGGCGAAATTGGCATCGGCGTACAAAGCCGAACAGTGGGATCGCGTTTTGAAAGAACTGGTGACTACCTATGGGATGTGATGCCACAGTTATTAACGCAGTAAGTGAAGGGACAACGTCGAGCAGCTAGTGGGAATCTTGGAGAGACGCGTTGCAGCTTGCAAGACAAGCGGATACCTGGGAAGCGAGGCCAGGAACGTGGCTGCGGGCGATTGAAGCAGATCAATAGAAGACCTTACGGAGGAAAACTTCTAAATGACAGACTGGGATTCCAGATTTATGGGGTTGGCGCGACAGATTGGCGAGTGGAGCAAAGACCGGAGCCGACGAGTGGGATGTGTAATAGTGGGCCCAAATAATGAGATTCGGTCGACTGGCTTCAATGGATTTCCTCGCGGGATCGATGACGATGTCGAGAGTCGACACGAGCGGCCTACAAAATACAGATGGACAGAGCATGCTGAGAGAAATGCGATCTACAATGCTGCGAGGATTGGTACTCCTCTGGAGGGGTGCCGGATGTATATTCCTTGGTTTCCCTGCATGGATTGTGCCCGCGCAATCGTACAGTGCGGGATTTCACAGCTGATTTGTACGGAACCAAACTCGTCCGACGCTCAGTGGGCGGCAGATTTTGCTGAAGTGCCGGAGCTACTTAGGGAGGGGCGCGTGCAAATCAAGTTTGTGATGGCACCCAGCATCGTTCCGCAAGAATCCGCATCCATCACAAGACTGGAATAGCGCCACCGGCTTAAGCCATTTACTGTTCGCCTTACTGTCAATCGGCGGAGTGCCTCCAACCGGTGTACTTGGCCAACCACGACAGATCGCAGGGAACTACGGGTATTACGTTCATGGCGTCGGCATTGTAGATTAGCGGCTCAAAGCTCTTTTCACCAAACGAGAACCAGTTTCCGGGTTGACCGCACGAAGCCAGTACATTTTGCCAGCGGTGGATGGCGATAGCTCTTGGCCAGAAACGCATGCCATCATAACTTCCTTCTTGATTGCTGATCGCTTTTCTCTCGACAGATTCACCTTGGTGTTCACCACAAAGTTTGTCACCGTCTGCCGATCCTTCGCGAGCTCAGTTTTGGTTTTGTCCGGCTTCACGTTGAAGCCTTCGCTTTCAACGATCCTCTGCAACAATCCCCGAAACTTCAGGACTCTTTCAGGGCCAGAGAATGTGAGGTCATCTACCCATCGCGAATAGTCAAAACCTTGCTGCTCTTTTAGTCTCGTGATCCGAAAGTCAATCCGCAGCAGCGCGAGATTGGCCAGCGCATTGCTGGTGGGAGCTCCCTGCGGAATCTCGTTGTGCCAGGTCGTGAGCTTTGTTAGCAGCCCAGTCGCCTCCGGCCCGAATCCGAGTGTTTGGAAGATGGCTTGGACTCTTCCGGGACTAATGCTCGGAAAGCACTGCGCAATGTCCATCTTGAACACGACTGGTTTGTTCGTGTGTATCGCGGCGTTTTGGATAGGCGACTTGCCCTTCACACCGCCGAGGACGCAGGGCAACAAAGGCACCTTGCTCAAAATATGGTCGTAGATCTTACGCTGCAGTAGTTTCAACGGGTCGCTGGGAACGAAGAGTATCCGCTTCGTACCATCGAGTTTTCTCCGTGGGCGACGAAGATACTGCCTATCAAGACGGGACACAAGATGATTGATCTCTCCCGGCGATACTTTTAAGAGCGTAGCCAGTTGTGCAGTATTGGAAATGGAGAACAGTTTGCAGCGTGGCATTCTTTATCCTGGCGACCGTCCGGTGTTCTCAACAACCATGTGATCAATTCTCAAAAGCATCTCTCTCAGTTTGTCCAGATCGCTGACTTGAACTCCGGGCAGAGGCTCCCCTTGAAACACGAACAGCATGGCTACGGGCACACCGAGCTGAGCAGCCAGGCGGTTTAAGAAGGCTAGACTTGGATCACGTTTGTCGCTTTCGATTAAAGAAAGATAGTTGGCAGATACCTTTAGCTGCTTGGCAAGTTTCCGCTGAGTGATGTGTCGCGCAGTTCGAATTAGTTTGATTGCGTTCCCGAGGGTCACCGTCGCTCCGTCCAAAAACGAGTATCCGGTAGATTAGCGAAGCAGCTTGCTGACTAGGTTCAAGAGTTTCATCTGCGCATTTCGTAAGACCCTAAAAAATTCCTCAGGTCGACCGTTTTGCTCCATGCGCTTCAGTCGCTTTACATAGCCTTCAAGTTCTTGTGCCAATCTACCGGCTGTGGTGGTTGACGTGCTGTTCGAAGCCGCCCGAATCGCTATCCGGGAAGCATGTTCCAGCACACGTATGGCTTGCTGCATACTGCTGGTACGTGCCACTTCCAGTCCTCCTATATTGAAGTCAGTGCTGTTTCCCATCCGAAGATGAGCCACCTCACTCCGCGAAAGCGATACTCGCTTTCGCATGCCATCTCACGACAACTCAGAAGTGCAAGCTGTCGCTAGATGGAAGGCGAGAACCGTAACCCTCGCTACCCAGAGCTCAACCACGGGAACGAACGTTCACGCTTCGGCCTTCAGTAGTGCCACGTGACCAACCTTCGCAGCAAGCCACCAAGAAGGGTGCCACGCAAGAGCAGAGGACTTCGACGCACCATGCCATACGTTTCAATTTTTTCAAAGAGCGGGGCTTGCGCCCACTTTCTCAATGGAAATGTACTCCTTGTCACACTGTCTGTCAACTGTTTATAACTATAAGATTTATTAATAGTTCCAATAGATATTTCAGATAAGCGATTGGGATCGCGACTTGGAACGAACAAATGGCGAACAAATTACGAATATCGTATTATACCGCGATGGACGAAGGTCGCAAAAATCGTTCTGCACCATTGAACTTGCCCATTGGCGTGGTGGGCCGTCCAGGACTCTCCCGAAAGGGTCGTGAGTGTAAAAATCCCTGATTACATCTATCAGAACGATACTTGCTATCATTCTGCCATGAGCGTAGACATCGAACGGTGGGAGCCTCCAAATGACCCGACGGCATTTGAGTCGCTCTGCCTCGATCTGTGGCGGGAGATCTGGCACAACCCTAGCGCCCAGAAGAACGGGCGGAGCGGCCAGCCACAGGCCGGTGTGGATGTCTTTGGTCAGCACCAAGGCAAGTGGGAGGGCGTGCAAAGCAAGCAGAAGGATGGGCTGTTGCGGAGCAAGGTGACGATCAAGGAACTCGAAGAAGAGGTTGAAGCCGCGAAGCAATTCAACCCACCACTCGCTAATTTCATTCTCGCCACTACCGGGCCAAGGGACGCAAAGGTGCAGGAGCGAGCCCGCGAGTTAACTGAGGAACACAAGCAGCAAGGTAGGTTCGGCGTCGAAGTCTGGTCCTGGGAGGACATTTGGGATGAGCTATACCGCAGGGAGGACCTACTGGCACGGATTGCGCCGGACTACTGGCCTCGGTTGATCGCCGCCAGTCGGCGTGGAGGACAGAGAACCGTTCGCCTCGACCGCGCATCCGGCTTTTTGAGGCTCCAGGTCCCTGTCGGCGACTATATCGAGATTCACCATCAAGGCCAAGTGGTACGGGTGTCGATAGAAGAGATCGTAGAACGAGAATTCCGATGTTCAGCGACACATAGTTCCAGACGCGGCCGTGGCTGTCACATAAAGGTGAGCAGTGGCGGGGGGCTGCTTTTCTGCGGCGACGATTGTGAGAAGACCGGCGTCAATGAATTCATCGTCCCGACAAAGGAATATAGCCTTGAGGAACCAGTGTCAGTGTACTTCTTCTGGACGAGCACAGAAAGGCACCGGTTCTTCAGGCTTTTTGTTGAACACATCAACCACAAGACGGAAGTCGTTACACTAAACGCGTTTCTTTGTCTCGCTGAGGCGTCCGCGGGGTAGTATCCTAAGAGTGGACGATGGGCGGTTAAGCAATCAATACGCAATCAGTTAACGTGAACTACCACTGCTTTTGATGTACTTTCGTTGCCGTCTGTGCTCTGTAAGTACTTGCGTTTACGTTTGGTGGTGGCTTCGAGTCCTACCTGAGGAGCCATTTCTTTTCAGCGGCTTACTGTACAACAACATTTTCGGCCTCCTGCGATATGCGAAATGGCTGATACTTTATTACATGTGGTCGCGACTCGCTCCTATTATTCGGAGCCGCTCCATGATGGGAGCTTTTTTGCGGGCCTGCGAACGTAACCTTGCTCCTCTAAAGCCGCTGTATGAAGCAAACGTTGTGGCGTTCCGCGCAGCCCTAGTATTTTTCCGACGCGAGAGAGGGAAAGGCGAGCGCGCAGCAGACGTGTCCACATTTTTCAAGAAAAAGGGCCTCGTGCCTGAGTTCGAACAATTCCTCCGACACGCCGGCAAGGGATTTCGTCAAAAACTGGACCGGAAATGGGGCCGCTTTGACGCTCTACTCGTGGCCTTGGACGAGCAAAGGCTGAGGAGCAAGAGTGGATGGGCCGCCTAATGGAGACCGCGACGGGGGTTGTACCTACCCGTAGCGGATACTCCATGGCCCAGATATACCAGTTTGTGGGCGGCAGCGCGGCGGATCTTGCGATCTCATAGATTCAGGTAGTTGCAAGGCCGACGGCGAAGGGGATTTTGGGCAGCTTCACCGCGCTGCAGGCGGTCACAAGCTCCTCTATCGCCAGCTGCAACTTCCCAGAAGAGGACTTCTGGGGAGTCAGCGAGATTTCATTTGCCCGATTACAGACTTGTGGCCCGGCATAACTTCCCGGTTGCCCGTAATCCGCCCAGAATCTATGACAAGTGCGAGATCAGTTCCAGCCGACTTGGCAGTACTAATCCGATCTGGATACCTTCCCGTTGGCCGACAATCCACGAACTTGGGTTTGCATTCCTGAACACAAGCGTGTTCAGCGAGGAGAGGCTGAGCGACGGAGCGAGCCGACGAAAAATACAATTGCATCGTTTCAGCCAAAGCAGCCGACCCGCGGAACCTAGGTAACGCATGAAGCTGGATCGCTATCATCCATGTCCTTTGGATTTTGCGGGCTTCAGACTACCCACTCTTTGTGTCTCATGCGTTAAACTTCTTGCTCGATCACCCTGCGGCCCGAGAACCAGATGAGCGAGCCTGCATCCATTCGACAGCGAACAGACAGTCGACGAATTTCGCAGCGATCTGTACTACCGCCTAAATGTTTTTCCGCGGGAATACCGCCAGACTTGCCGTAACACTTCACAGTGTCCGTGACGACGCTACACAGAGGTCCGCCTTGGTCCCGAACCCTCGAGCGAGCGAACCAAACAGCGCCCTGTCGATCCTGAATGATCGTATTCACGCGCCCGGATGAGGTCGCGTAGGTTTTCAATACCCCATCCCTCAGAACCGCGAGGCCACTGCCGGTTCCGATCCAGAGACTCCCGTTCGTTCCCGCGAAGAGCGAATAGACCGACTTCGAAAAGCGCTGCCCATCGGTCGAGACCCATGGAACAAAGCGGTCCCCGTCGAACCGTAGCAACCCGTTCGCGGTGCCGACCCACACGTATCCGTCTGTTGTCTGCGTGATCGCGAGAGGCTCTCCGTTGATGACTCCATCCTGCACCCGCCAAGCTGGGTGCGCATACTGCGTGATGCGCACGTTCGCATCGACGCCGGACGCCAGCGGCGTAACGGCAAGGAGCACGAGGAAAGAACGTGCGATCGAGCGGAAAATAAGCGCCTCCTCAGGCGGGTACGAAAGCGATAGCCCTTATGGCTGGCTTCAGGCTCTCCTGCAGTTCGGAGATTATCGCTTCTATAAGACTTACGGCACACCAGTTGATGCAGCAAGGAGCCTATATTTTTCTACAGTCGAATCAGATTGGCAGCAGGCCTCGCCGGACAGCAATTGTCACGGCATGCGTGCGGTCGTTGGCGCCCAGCTTGCCCACCAGATTCTTGATGTGGAAGTTGACGGTCGTTTCGGCGATCGACAACTGGTCTGCGATCTGCTTGTTGCGGAAACCGTCACGAATCAGCCTGAGCACCTCCAGTTCTCGATCGGTAAGATCTTCGTCGCCGAGGTGCTCGGCAATGCGGGCCGCCACTGCAGACGGGATGTGCCGCTTGCCGGCGTGAACCGACCGAATCGCTCCTAGCATTTCGTCCTTCGGTGTGCTCTTGAAGATGTAGGCAGAGGCGCCAGCACGCATCGCGCGCTGGATTTCGCCGTCCGTATCGGCCGTAGACAGAATGATGACCCTCGCCTGAGGCGCTTCCCCACGAATGGAGATCAATGCATCAACTCCATTCGCGCCGGGTAGGCGCAGATCCATCAGTGTCACGTCCGGACGATGCCGGCGGAATTCCGCAACCGCTTCCACTGCATTCGTGGCCTGCGCCACGAGAAGCATATCTGGCTGCGAACTGATGATCGAGCGCAGACCCTCACGGAAAACCGGATGGTCCTCGACGCTTAGGATGCGAATTGGCTTCGGAGTAGCCACCGCAATTCCCCCACTCCCACGGCGACAATTGTACTGGATTTACTCATCGACGTAGATCGGTTTGGCACACACTTGGCGGCGCTGAAAGGACAGGAATTCCAACAAATACGCAATTTTCGGGTGAGTAATAGTCAGTCGTCCACGCCGACGAGCGACTCATCTGAGATCATACGAGCGCCTGGCCCACTAGGAAAGGATCGTTGGGTTTGTAACCCAACGATGTGCCGGAGGCACAATCAGGTTATCGTTACTGAGGACAGCCGTTCTTTACCGACTAACGGTCGCTCATTCGCTAGCATCAGGAGTTCTCCTGAAAGCCACGTTTCGTGGGCGCACCTGTCGCGCCAGAGCGAAGCCAGCGAGCAACGGCGTGCGGGTCGAAACGCACGCATGTTCCCAGGCGGAATGAGGGGATGCGTCCTGCCTTCGCTTGTTTAAATACCGTGATTCGAGAAACGGCCAACACGTGCGCTAGTTCGTTGGCTGTCAACGCATGACGAGTTTGTTCTATTACGTCAGCAAGAGATGTGGCTTGTGTTTGGTGATTTGCTGCGGCTGGTTGTGGCAAGGTCGTATCCCATGAGTTTGGTCTCTTTTGGGATACGCGGGAAAGGAGAACCGCTTAGGCTTCTGGTGCTACAACAAAGTGTGACCGAAGAGATGGATGGGTCGGACCGAGTTTCCTGACCTGAATCGATTACGAGCGAGCCTTGGTTAGTAGAGCAAAAGCAAAAGCTTCAACGAGAGCGAAATGGCGCGCTCTTCCGAGTGCACGGAGCAGTACGCTCAAAAAGTGTTTGACAGCGCCGACATTGTTAGAGACGGGATGTTACAACAACTAGCGAAGAAGCGAGGCGACTGCTGCGATGAATACCGAGGCAAAAAGGGCTAGAGTGAAGAACGCCGCTTCTTTTCGCATCGCAGGTGTGGGCGTGAAAGACTCAACGGCGGCCAACTCCGTGCCCCTTCTCCACATGCGAAGCCACTCAAGAAATTGACCTCGGGTGAGTTGCCTGATTGTGAGAACCAATCCGAAGCAAAAGGCTACACAAAAAACGCAGTTCAGCAGAACCCAAATTCCTTCCCCGATAGTGCGAAGAAATTCAGCCTTTGTTATCGAGTTCAGCACGAACGTGAAGACGCTCGCACCAAAGAGACAAAATACCAATCCAACCACGCGAAGTTGGTTACGCATGCTAGTGTCGAGCATCACGCGTTGGTAGTAGCCTTTCATGCCCGGCGACAGGACAGCCATCCTAGCTGGATTTCTCATCACGATAAACCCAAAAGCAGTGAGGGCTAGACTCACAAGCACTCCAATGAATGCGCCCATCTGGCACCTTCCTCTGCGAACGCTATAGAAATCGGCTGCCCGGATGAGGATAAAACAAGAATAGCTGTTGTAAACAGGCGTGTCTGTTGAAAAAGTCCCTCAGTTGATGCTTGCGGCGGTGCAGCGTTCACGTTATAAGCAGGCCAGAGTTCTCGATGCCGCTTTTCACCATTCCCTTTGGAGGCCT